>Ga0255055_10000001_pt1 | contig 227113 bp, 189 predicted proteins | sample JV7_2_27_MG_FD_188633 | JGI IMG/M metagenome (GOLD analysis project Ga0255055, IMG submission 188633) | Seawater microbial communities from Jervis Inlet, British Columbia, Canada - JV7_2_27 | ecosystem: Environmental > Aquatic > Marine > Inlet | place: Canada: British Columbia | collected... | reverse complement strand
CCTCGACCTGGGGCAGGGCTTCAAGAACAACTACGACGAGACCAAGTTTCTATCGGAAAAGCTGGTGCGGGCGCGCCGGGATTCGATTCCCACGGTCATCCTCCGACCCACCACCGTAGTGGGTCATTCCCGGACCGGTGCGATCGAGAAGATCGACGGACCCTACTACGCACTGAACATGATCGCGCGCAACATGCATCGCGCCGTCCCGAACACCGGAGACATCAAGTTCCACTTTGGTCCCGTCGACTTCATCGCGGACGCCTTCTATCACTTGTTCGAGGACCACGAGTCGGTCGGGAAGGTATTTCACCTGGTGGACCCCGATCCCCTGACCTACCTGGAGTTCTTCGACCTGGCCTGCGCAACCATGGGCAAGCCGAAACCCGCGCTCAAACTCCCCGCCCCGTTGATGCGCCCAATGGGGCGAATGCCGATGTTCGAGAAGCTGACCGGTGTACCTCGTGAGGCCTTCGAGCACTCCTTCTACCGGGTCGAGTACGACATGACCCACTCAAGGCCCGCGCTCGCGAAGCACGGGGTTTCCTGCCCGCCAGTCCCGTCGTACATCGAGGCAATGATCGACTACTACGCGCGACATTCGGACGATCCCAGCATCCGAAAGGGCGACTGGAGACAGGTCACCACCTGAGGGAAAGGGACTCACCCTCCCGCTTCGTCACCGCCCTCCGGCCGAGTTCGTGGCCGGGAGCTCGATCCCTGCTGGCTGGAGACGCGACGATGCAGCCGCCAGTAGCCCAGTGCGCCGAAGGTGCCGATCAAGCAGGCGAGCCCGATCAAGTGGCCGCCGAGACCCTCGAATCCCGGAAGGCGAAGGCCGAACACCGGTAGCTCGGCCGAGGCCCAGCCCAGATAAAGAAGCATCCCCAGGAAGGGGGCGAATGCGCCCCGGACACCCGTGAGCGTCACGTGGACCCCCATGTAGAGCCCGACGTTCTCGGGCCTGGCGAAATCGTTGTGGCCCAGCTGCCAGGCGAGTGCGCCCCCCCCACGCCCCAGGCCGAGCAACAGGCGCCCCAGGCCGATCCAGAGGAGGGAGCCGTGAATCGCCCCAAACCAGGTGACGGCCTGTGCCAGCACCCATACCCAGCTGTGTCGCGCTCGAAACTCCGAGATGTGAACCCGGTCGAGGTAGGCCGCCCAGAGAGGCAGGGTGAGCAGTGAGAAGCCCAGCGGAATTGCGAGCGTGAGAGCGATGCTGGTCGTGTAGCTGGCCTGTAGCTGGTGAGAGACCAGATAGATGAGCGGTGCCTCGATCATCATGTTGGAGACGCCGATCAGAAACTGGCAGGCCTGGTAGCGGGCGTAGATGAGATCCTCGCGGAGCACTCTCCACGCGCTGATCAGAGGCGCCGCGACGGTTCGCGGGTCCGTCGGCTCCGTCCGTTCCCGGGCGAGCTGTGCCGGCTCGTCGATGATCCGCACCCGGGAGAACGACAGGACCCCCAGCGCCGCGAGCACCGCCCCGATCCCGTAGACGTACCGAAAGCCCTCGGGATGCGCATCCAGAAAGACACCCCCCGCCAGCGAGGTGGTCGTCATTGCGGAAATGGTGACGAACTGCAGCCGGCTCGTGACCCGAGCGCGGGCTTCCCTCGGGTAGTTGAAGGTCCAGACCAGGCTGCGGATGGTGATGATGCCTCCGAGCACGAGGCGTGCGGCGATCATGCTCGCCACCAGCAGCCAGCCGCCGATGGGACCCTCCGGGAGCATGGCGACTGCCGCAGCCGCTCCCACGAAGAGACACATCAGCGTCGTGGTGAAGGGAATTTTGCGTCGTCCCAACGCGAGCTGCGCCCAGACGAAGCTCGAGAGCAACCCGAACATCGGCGCCGCCGTGATCAGGGCCAGCACGCCGGGGTGCACGTGGTACACCTTGTCCGCGATGACTCCGACGAAGCCACCCTCCATGAGAGCGGACACGATGGGAAGCACCAGCTGGGTTCGCTGTTCGTGTCGGTAGCTCTCGAGAGCGGCGGGCGCGATCTCGGGCCGCGTCAGCCGCGCGGCCACACTCCGCCACATCCCCCGGGAGCCGCGCGGAGTTGGAGAACCGGAGAGACCCGGCGAGGGGGTCGGGCTCTCTCTGCGATCAGGCGAGGGCGTGGTCCGGCCGTCGTTCATGGGGATCGGTGCGCCGCGTCCTGATCGGGAGGCACCTCGGCATCCTACCAGATCCCGCTCGGTCCGTATCCCGGCGGGCGGGGCGGCGCGCGCGGGCTCTCGGCATGCACACGGGCCCCTCGGGCGAAGAGAGGGTAGAATAGGCCCAGGAAGCGGGAGAAAGAGAAAGAATGGCAGTTTTCAAAGAGGCGGAAAGCGTCGACCACGCTCACCAGGAGCTGCTGGACGCCGGACTGACCCACGAAGAGCTCACCAGACACTACGCGGCCGACGTCGACCTGGGCAAGTGCACGGTCAGCCTCCGGAGAAGGAAGGAATGCTGGTCCGTTCGGGCGAGCAACGGACTCCCCTACGAAGCCGCCCAGAAGCTCAACCAGGAATGGGGGAAGAGAATCCGCGTCCGTGGAGCGGGATGGAATACCCCTCTGAAAGAGGGCGAAGCCGTACTGCTCTGGGAAGTCGACGATCCGGAGGCTCTACGCGTCCTGATCCGGACCCTGAAGGACCACTTCTCGCCTTCTGCAGCCACCCGTTGAGGGACTGACCCCGGCGTTCAGGCTTCGGGTGCGGACTCGAGATCGAGCTTGATCCAGTCGTCGCCCGAAATGGACTTGATTCCCGCTCGTTCGCTGTGGCCGCCCTCCCAGACCGCCACGGCGAAGCCGGTGCTCTGCCCGGGATCGAGCTGAACCGGGTTCTCGGAGCTCTGCACCTTCAGCGCCCGCGTGATGACCACGTACCAGCGCTTGTCCCTGTAGACGCCGTTCCCTCGCACCAGCTCGTAGTCGATGGTGCGCGTGGTGCCGAGACCCTCGGCGAGCACGTGGCGCCCGCGGCCATTCTCGTCGGCGCGCCAGTACCACGCGTTCACCGCCATCCCGACGGCGCCCATGATCGCCATCGGAGCGTACTGAACGGTGGGAAGGAGGATTCCACAGCCGTCTGGAAAGGCCGTGGTGTCGTCGATCTCGCGGTTCTCGATCGGGTCGCTCCACTCCAGGCGGAAAGCGATCCGCTCTCCGTCGTGCACCGCAGCCACCTGCACGACTTCCACGACGCCGATCCTCTTGTTCACCCAGGAGGCCTTGATCAAATCGCTGGGCTGCATGTCGAGTGGAGTTCCCTTGAGCTTCACTGTTTCGGCTTTCCCGGCGTGCCAGAGGGCAGCATCGGGCTGGAGAACCGCATCGACCTCGAAGCGAGGGATGTAGCGAACCTGCATCGTCGTTTCTCCTGTGTCGCCCCTATTCCTTCGACAGTGTGTTGATGTAGGCGATCACGTCGAGGATGGCCTGATCATTCTCGAGCATGAGCTTTTGGATGACGCCCATCTGACGGCCGAAGACGTCATCCGAGTGCGTACCTCGGATGCCCGCGTCGAAGTTGCGAATTTGCCGCTCGAGATACCAATCGGGGATCCCGGCAACGCGGGGAGCACTCAGGACCTCGATCCCCTTCCCGTCGTCGCCGTGGCATACGGCACAGATGGCGTAGATTTCCTTTCCCTTGGCGGTGTCACCCCCTTGGACGGTCTGAGGGAGGATTTCCGGCACGAGGGTGTCGAAATAGGCGATGACATCCACGACGTCCTGGTCGGTGACGAGCGTCAACGCCATGGGCCGCATCACGGCACCGAAGGTATCTTCCGGCTTCGTGCCGCGGATGCCCGCCTTGAAGTTTTGAAGCTGGCGCTGTTCGTACCAGTGATTCTGGCCCGCGATTCGCGGGGCGCCGATCTCCTTGCTGCCCGACCCCGTCTTTTGGTGACAGGCCTCGCACACGATGAATTTGGTCTTGCCATTCTCCAGGTTTGGCTCTGCGAAGGCCGTCGGAGCGGTGATCAACAACAACCCCTGCAGGCTCAGCGTCATCGAGATCAGAATTCGGCTCATTTCCTGGTGCCTCCCATAATGCAGGCCGATTGTCGCAAAAGAGCATTGCGGGCACAAGCCGAGCCCCTAGCCTGCTCCAACGTGGCCGCTCACGCGGCGTAGCCAGTCCTCTTGCAAGCCCCATCCGTTTGATTGATTCTCTTCATCGATTAGACGGGAGGAAGGAAGAATGATTCAGGGACTCCGAGTTCTCATCGTCGGTAGCGTCGCCTGCGGGCCGAAGGTGGCCTGCAGATTGAGGCGCCTCGACCCGTCCGCTGAGATCACCATTCTCGAGAGAGGCCGCGACATCTCCTACGGCGCATGCGGCATGCCCTATTTCATCTCGGGCATGGTGAAAAGAATCGAGGCACTCAGTGAAACACCCGTGGGTGTGCTCCGGGACGTGGGGTTCTTCGAGAAGGTCAAGGGCGTCGAGATACTGTGCCAAAGGGAAGCGGTTGCCATCGATCGCGGCGAGAAGACGGTACGCGTGAAGGAGACCGAGACCGGAGCGGAGAGCACCTTGTCCTACGACAAGCTGGTGCTGGCCACGGGGGGGCGCCCCGTCAAGCCGCCGATTCCGGGGATCGACGCCAAGGGTGTCCAGTCCTTTCATTCCCTGCGGGACGCCGATCGGCTGGACACCGTTCTGGGAGAAGGCAATGTCAGGAACGTGGTCCTGGTCGGGGCGGGACTCATCGGAATCGAGATGGCCGAGGCTCTCATCGAGAGAGGGCTGAAGGTCACGATGATCGAGATGTTCGATTGGATCATGCCCGCGCTTCTCGACGAGGAAATGGGCCGCCTTGCCGGAAAGCACCTTCGGGCCAAGGGCGTGAGCCTGGCGATGGGCTCGGCGGTCACGGAGTTCGTCAACGACGGCGATGGCAAGCTCACCGCAGTGAAGACCGAGAAAGGCAAATACGCGGCAGACCTGGCCCTGGTCGCCATAGGGGTTCGGCCCAATAATGAACTCGCTGCCGAAGCGGGCCTCGCGATTGCCGCCAACGGCGGGATCGTCATCAACGAGTACTGCCAGACCTCCGACCCGGACATCTACGCCGGCGGAGACTGTGTCGCCAGCCCCTATCTATACCCCATCATGGGAAGGCCCCTCTTCACCCCACAGGGATCTACCTCGAACAAGCAGGGGCGGACCATCGCGAACCATGTCGCCGGAAAAGTGGAGTCCTTCCCGGGAGTGCTCGGGACCGTCATCTGCAAGGCCTTCGACTTCACCATCGGTAGAGCGGGTCTGAGCGAGAGATGGGCGCGCGACCTGAACCTGGATGTCGAGACCGTGCTCTGGACCGGCCCCGACCGTCCACATTACATGAAGGGAGCCGCTCCGCTGACGATCAAGCTGGTGGTCGAGCGAAAGAACCGCAGGCTGGTGGGATTGCAGGTGGTGGGCCCTGGCGATGGTGCGAAGAGACTCGACGTCGCCGTCACGGCCATGAGTCTCGGAGCCACCCTCGACCAGATCGCCCACCTCGATCTCGCGTATGCGCCTCCATACGCCCCGCCGATCGATCCCCTGCTCACCGCGATCCATGTCCTGCAAAACAAGCTCGATGAGATCGGGCGGGGAATATCGCCTCTGACGGCGAAGGCGAAGATCGAAAAGGGAAACGTGATCCTTCTGGACGTACGGAGCCCCCAGGAGTTCCAGGAGATGGGACTTCCCTACGACGTCGTCCACATCCCCTTGGGCGCACTCAGAAGCAAGTCTGACTCCATACCGAGGGACAAGGAGGTCCTCGCCTTCTGCAAAGTCAGCATGCGAGGCTACGAAGCCCAGCGCATTCTCGACGAGAAGGGCTTCGAAAACGTCTCCTTCATCGAAGGAGGAATTGTGGGCTGGCCCTTCGAGCTGAGATCCGGCACCTGACGCTGGATGGAACTGGCGCGTCGTCAGGCCTCCACGGTGATCTCGGCTCGTTCGAGGAGCCATGCGATGATCTTGTCCTCGAGCAGCTTGGCCTCGAAAGTGGCCATACCACCCTGGAGGAGCGCGCTTCGAATGACGTCGACCGGCTGGCCCGTCTGAGCGGCCATCCGCTCGATGCCCGCGTCGCGCTCCCCCTCCTCGAGCCGGATCCCCTCCTGGCGGCCGATTGCCTCGAGGATCACTTCACGCCGAACCGAGAACTCGGCCTCCTCCAGAACCTGCTCGCGCTTCTCCTCATCGAGGTCGTCGAGCGACGGGGACATCGCCCGGCTCATTCCATCCATGAGCTGAGCGGCGATGCTCTCGACGAGCGTCTGAGCGCGGTCGGCCACCATCGGCCGCGGCACCTCGAAGGGATTCCGCTCGATGAGGGCCTCGACGAGACCTCGCATCTCGCGGTCGCGGCCACGCTGAAGCATCATCTCGAGTAACTGGCTGCGCAGCGCCTCGCGAAGGTCCTCCACGGTGTCGTGACCCACCCGCTGAGCGAAGGCGGCGTCGAGCGGAGGCGGGCACAACTCCTTGATCGCATGGACCAACACCGCGGCCCGGCAGGTTCTCCCCGACCAATCGGGCACAACGTAGCCGTCCGGGATCGTTATCTCAGCCGCAGCCGTCTCTCCACGGCGCAGGCCTCGCACCAGCTCGAGCACGAACGGGTGACTTGGGTCGTCTGGTAGCCTCACGAGCTGGTGCTCGCGAATGAGGTCACCGTATTCTTCGTCCTGGAAGGTGAGGGTGACGTCGACGACGTCACCGTCGGCAGCGGGCCGGTCCTCTTCGACCGTCTCGAGCACACCGCTCTGCTGACGCATCGAATCGAGGTGTCCCTCTAGCTCCTCGTCGCTGAGTACCGGCGTCTCGCGCACCACACGAACGCCGCAGTAGTCGGAGGCGGAGGGCTGCGGTCGAAGCGCCACGGTGGCGCCGAAGCGGAACGGCTGCCCTGGCCGCGCCTCGCCCAGCTCGAGCTGGGGGGCCCCCACCGTCTCGAGCTCGTGCTGAGCAACCGCCTCCTCGAGGGCCTTGGCGGCGAGCTCCAGAACCACCTCACCGGCGATTCGCTCGCCGAAGCGCTGCTCGAGCACCTTGCGCGGCACCTTGCCCTTGCGGAAGCCGGGCAGCTCGACCTCCCGGCGCAGCTCGCGATACGCGACGGCGAAGCGGCTCTCGACCAGCTTCGCCGGGACCGTGATCGAGAGCTTCTTCTCGAGGGGCCCAGCGTCTTCCAGCTCGACTTCCATGGGTGTCTCTCCACTCGCTTGGCTTCCCCGCGGGTCTCTAGCGGGTTTCGCGCCGCGTGTCCATCACCGTCGCGTCTGGAGCGGAATCGCGCCAAACGAGTCTTCTTGGACAACGGATCGGAAGCCAGTATGTTCCACCTACACCGAGGCAGGCACCACACGCCCGCCTCCCCGCAGAAAGCGAGTGGTGCCGCGCCAGCCGCCTGGCGTCTCGAGACACAGGAGAGTGAGATGGCGAACAAGGTCGAAAACATGGTCAACGTGCTTCGAGAGTGGCAGGGGATCGAGCGTCAGGCGATGATTTCCACAGCGAAGATCTCCGAGAAGACCGAGAGCACGCTCATCCGTCTGATCATGGATATCATCCGCCACGACTCGCACTTGCATCACCGGGTGCAGCAGTTCCTCATCGACGGTGTCACCAAGCAGGCGACTGCAGTCACGCGCGAGGACGTCGTCGCGGTCTGGGAGAGCATCGAGGAACACGACGCCGTCGAGAAGAAGACGATCGAGCTGGCCGAGCAGCTCAAGAAGGATGCCTGGTCACCCGTCGACAAGCTGCTCCTGGAGTACCTGCTCCGCAGCGAGTCCCTGCATGACAGCCTGCTCGAGCAGCTCTCCGAGTTCAAGTCGGACATGAGCCGCGCCTCCGGCGCCTAGCGACGCGCGGAGAACGGCCTCTATCTTCTCCTCACCCCGCCTTTCGGGACTCCTGCCAGCCTACGCGGCCTTGGTTGCCGCCGCACTCTCCTTGACTTCCTTCAGGTAGAGAGCAAGAGGCCTGTACATCAGGTGCGCCCACTTCATGAACGGCACTTCCAGCACCAGCAGGGGCACCACGAAGGCCATATGGATCACGTACATGTAGTACGTCGGAAGAGCCCAGTCCGCGATCCGAAAGAAGTGCATCATGATGCCGGTAAGAGACGTGAAGAAGAGGAGGATCAGGAACATCCAGTCGGAGTCGTGGGAGTGTTTGTGGATCTCCTCCATCTTCCGGAGACGGCTGAGGATCGCGTCACCACTCACATAGAGCAGGATGCTCGCGATCACGTATCCCAGAATACTCACCGCTGTGAACTCCGAGGTGTCCACCTGGAGATCCTCGAGGAAGACCATCACCAGAGTGAACATGGCGACGTACGCGGGAACGAAGATGAAGTGCTTCAGCCAGCGAGAATTGTCCTCCTGCTCGCAGTCTCGCCACCTCTTTTGGGTCGCCGCGTTCACCGCGAAGTTGATCAGACCCGAAAGGTAGGCCGAGAGGGGTGCCTTTACGCCCCGCATCACCATTCGCCACATCCGGTAGGTGTTGGTCAAAAGGAAGAAGGTCAGGACTCCGGCCATCAGCAGGTCGAAGACGTGCACCCACCCGACCGGTGCGAAAGTACCCACCGAGACGTGGTCACTGGGCATTCGCTCGGGGGTGAAGGCACCGGACAAGGCGAAGACCACAACCACGAGCAGGCCCAGCCCGACAACCGCACCGATCTCGCGTAGCCGAGACGTGTACAGGAGTCTGGAGATCCCCGTCCAGTCGTATTGCGAGGTCAGGTAGCGGCGCAGCGCCATCATCGTCTCGCCGGGCTCCGCCTTTCGGGGACAGCGGGTCGAGCAATCGCCACAGTAGTAACAGGTCCAGATATCCACGTCGCTCAGCAGCCGATCCTTGAGCCCCCACTTCGCCCAGAGCATCTCCTTGCGGGGGAACGGATTCTCGTCCGGAGAGAGAGAGCAGGACACCGAACACGTGGCGCACTGATAACACTTGCTGAAGGTGTCGGCTCCGAAGTGGGCGAGCTCCTTGATCAACTCCAAGTCCGGCTCGACCAGCTGAGGCTTTCCCTTTTCGATATCGACGGCGGCAGCCATATTCGTTTCAGGCGCCGCGGCCTCCCTCGCCACGGTGCCTGCCTTTCATGCTACGGGTTATTCAGAATTCTCCGGCAGCGCTCTCTCACCGGGCCCCTCTGCGTTCCAGGCTCTCCATGCAGCTCGCGGCCTCCTCAGTGACCCACGGCCAGAATACCGCTGGCCGCCAGGGTGAGGACGAGGACTTCGAGGAGAGCCATTGCCAGGTAAGCGTTGTCCTTCTTGCGGACCAGCGTGGGGATGATCGCCAGATAACAGATGATGGTGACGCCACCCAGGATCGCGATTCCAATGAAATTGAGGAAGTCGCTCCTTCCCAACATGGTGAGCCACGCCCAGCCCGTCGGCGGATGGTCCAAATGCCAGTGGTTTTGGTTCACCGTCTCGAGATACTCGTGAACTCCGAGGTGCCAGTAGTTGGATACCTGGTCGAGGGGTACCGCAGGAGCCATGATGCCGGAGACATACAGACCAAAGGTGATGAAGAGGATCACCAGACCGGCGTACATCCCGATCTGCAGGACCTTCGCGTAGAGAAGCTGTTCAGTCTGGCCTTCCTGAGTCAACGCTTCAAAACTCATCGGGCTGTCATCCCAAATTTATTGGACAAGGTCGGTTTTACACGATGAAGGGGAGACCGAGGCCCTTCGTGAGTGCCTTGGCTCCCGCAAAGAGAAGCAGAACGATGACGATCCAGCGCACGAACGCCGGCTTGGCGACCCTCAGGATCCTGACGCCGATGAACGAGCCGAGCATGATGCCGACCAGTGAGGGCACCACCATCATGGGGATCACGCAGCCCTGGTTGAGGTAGATCCAGGCAGCCGAGGTGTCCGTGATGGAGAGAAGGAACTTGCTGGTGGCGACGCTGATCTTGAGCGGTGCCCCCATCAGCAGGTTCAGCACCGGGACATTGGCCCAGCCCGCGCCCAGGCCGAACATGCCCGCCATGACGCCGACGGCGATGAACAGCACCAGGCCGATCGGTGTGCGGTGGACCTTCCAGTTGATCTGCTCGCCCGTGCTCTCCTCCGTGTACACCCCACAAATCCGCAGGGCAGAGGAGAGGTTGTCCGCTCGCCTGACCTCGGGCATCGCGGACTTCCTGGCCATCAGCATCAGCACCACGATGCCCAGAATGGTGGCGCCGAGCGCGGTCTGAATGATGTGGGTGGGAAGGGCCAGGCCGACCATGGCTCCGATGATCGCACAGCTCGAGGCGATCAGGGCACTGGGTATGGCGAGGCGAAGGCTGGCCAGGTTCGCCTTGAGCAACCCCGGCCCGGCAGCGAGCGCCCCGCTGAGCGCCACCAGAAGCCCGCATCCCCGGACAAAGTCCAGGTGAAAGGGAAAGAAGCCGCTAATGATCGGGACGAAGAGCACGCCTCCGCCCACTCCTCCGAGCACGGCGACGATCCCCATCAAGAAGGTCACCACCAGCAACACGAGCGGCCAGACCCACCAGCTCACCGCCTCGGCTGCGGCGCTGGTCAATACCTCAGTGGCAGCCGGCGCTTCATTGGAAGCCACCGCCGCGAGCGGAGTGAGCAGAATCGAGAGCATCAGGAGCGGAGCGCCGAGCTTCACGGCAAAGAGCGATCCAGTGCGAATCACCCTCGGCCACCTCTCCAGGCCGCCCGAACCTCTCATCCAGCGGCTCCGCTGCGACCTTGCTTTGCAGGGGTTTCTCCTACCGAATCCTTCTTGAACAATTCCTTCTTGTCGAGCTTCCCCTTGAACGCCTCGACGACCTCGGCCCTCGGCTTCACTGTCGGCTCGCCGAAGAGACTGAAACGCAGCCAGAGGAACGCGAAGCGCAGCAGTGCCTCGTCGTCCTGGCGCATCTCTTCGACGAAGTCCTCATCCACCTCGAATCGCTCCAGCAGCGTGCTCTCGAAGACGAACTCGCGGAACCTATCCAGGTCGTAGCACGCGGTGAACAACATGTGCATCTTCTCGGGAGAGAGGACCCCGCCGTCCTCGAAGTACTGGTGGAGCGCCAGCTCCTTGAACCCTTCGCCCCAGAAGTCGTACTCGTCGATCCCCTGATCCTCGAGCCACTCCCCGACCGACCACTCCCGCTGCTCGCCGAGCCCTTTGCACGTCTCTTCCTGCATCAGGAAGTAGAATCGATCGCCGCGCCATCCGTCCGGCGTGTCCTTCTGCGCCGCCTGCCCCAAGGGATACATGCGGCACGGCCAAGGCCGGTCGGAGTAGATCCCGCATCCCTCTTGCGTCAGGAATGGACAGCTCTTCGCCTCGTCGTCCTTCATGCGCAGCACGACCACGGGCGTCTTCATGTCTTTTTGGACGGGGAGCAGCGCGTGTCGATCGAGAAAATCGCCCGATTTCATCTCCAGCCGTTTCTTCATGCGGAGCACGTCGTAGGGGGAGAGGAAGATGTTGACGTCCCCGCAGCACCGATTGAAGCACGAGACACCGGGATGGCAGACGAACTTGAAGCGATCGTCCGGACCGAGCCGCGGATAATCCTTCAGTATCTTCTCCACCAGTTCCTGGCGCGCGTCCAGCGGCGACGAGGAGCGCTCTTCGTCCCTCATTCCTCTTCTCCTTCGGCATCATCGACGATCATCTCCCGAATCGCGGAGTCCGACCACACCGGAAGCGGCAATGAGCCGCCGCTGGTGGGATTGACCGCATGGCGGTACGAGGCGCGCTGATTGTATTGCTGCTTCATCCAGTCCCATCCCTGCTGGTAGTAGGAACAGTCGTCGTTGAAGCAGACGAAAAAGAACTCCTCGCTCCAGGTGGCGTCCTCGGGTACACGCCACTTCTCGAGGTGGGATCCACAGTGCGGGCAGGTTCGAGAGATGTCTGCCATCAGGCTCCTCAGTCGATCATCTTCCTGCGGGTCGGCCCGGGAACCCTCCGTTGCGCAGCGGCGCAAACCAAGGGCGCCCCCGGAAATACTACCGCAGAAGACGCCGAAATCAGAATCTCCGGGCGCCGCAAGCGACGCCCGGAGATCCCGATAATGCGGAAGCTCCTACTGTGTGAGGTACTTCACGGGCTTCTTCATCATCTCCCACTCACCCGTCTTGCTGTCGTACTTGCAGTTGCAGAAGGCAAGCCAGTTGGCCTGGTCGATGCTCGGCTTGTCGGCCCGGAAGTAATAGCCCGGCCACCGCGTCTCCTCCCGGAAGAGGATGGAACGCATGTGAGCCTCGCCCTGGAACATCCGGTGGTAAGCCTCCCAGCACCGCATCAGGTCGTGCACGCCGTCCGCAGCGAGGTTCGCAGCATCCTCCTTGAGGAAGGCCATCAGCTCCAGACCCTTCTCGAGCAGCTTGTCGCTGGTCTTGAACTGGCTGGACACCCCACCGGCATACTCGTCCATGATCTTCTGGAGTCGATACATGAACTGCTTGGAGCGGATGTAGTTCGGGTTGACGTCCACCGCCGTGGTGACGCCCTTGTGCTCCTCGTAGGTATCGAGCGGCTTCAGAATCTCCGCGGTGAGCGCGTCGATCTGCGCCTGGTCCACCTTGGGAGCGGCGTTGTTGTCGACGATGTAGGAGATCGCCGCCTTGGCGGCGATGCGCCCTTCGGCGTGCGAGCCTGACGAGAACTTGTGGCTCGATGCGCCGGAGGCGTCGCCCGCTGCGAACAGTCCGTCGACCGTCGTCATCTGCGGGTAGCCCCAGAAGTACTCACCCTTGGTATCGGCAGTCTGGAGATCCTCCGGTCCGGAGACCCAGGCACCGGACGCGCCCGAGTGCGACCCGATGAAGTACGGATCACACGCCATGATCTCGGAAGGCTTCTTCTCGGGCTCGACGTTCGACGCAGCCCAGAGGATGGCCTGCGAGATCGTCATGTCGAGGAAGTCCTCCCATGCCTCGGACTCGAGCTCCTTCAGCTTCCGCTTCGCGGCCTTCTCGTCGGGTGCCGTATCCGCGATCTTCTTGATCGCGTCGGCGGTCTGCATGTAGATCGGAGCCTTGCCTTCCATCACATCCAGCATCATCAGCCAGTTGCGGAGGTTGGCCGGACACGGCTTCACCTTGCCGTAGGACTCCCACTTGTCGAGCTCCCCGACGTTGAGCTGCATGTAGTTGCCGCCCTCCGCGTTGGTCGCGATCGCCTTGAAGAGCAGGAACCAGGCGCCCACCGGGCCGTACGCGTCCTTGAACCGAACCGGGATGAACCGGACCTCCTGGCAGGTCATCTCGGCGCCGGCATAGATGGTGAAGAAGGCGCTGGCGCCCGAGTTGAACGGCGGGTACCAGGAGCGGCCGAAGCCCTCACCGGTCGAACGCGGCTTGAACACGTGCACCGCGCCGCCCATGGCGCACAGGACCGCCTTGGCCTTGAACACGTACACCTTGTTCTCTCGGACACTGAAGCCGATTGCGCCCACGCACTTGTTGCCGTCCATCAGCGGATGGGTGATGAAGACGCGCTCGAAGTACTCGCCGCCGGCATCAGCCAGCGCGTTCTTGGCGGCCTCCGCCACGATGATCTTGTAGGACTCGCCGTTGATCATCAGCTGCCAACGACCCTCGTGGACGTAGTTGCCCTCCTTGTCCGTCCAGATCGGCAGACCCCACTTCTCGAACAGGTGGACCGTCGAGTCCACGTGGCGCGCGATATTGGCCACCACGTCCTCGCGGGTGATGCCCATCAGGTCGTTGCGCACGTAGTCGCAGTAGTCCTTCAGCGTATTGTTCCCGCTGTTGAGGTCCACGTACTGGTTGATGGCCGAGAGGCCCATCGCCACCGCACCGGAGCGCTCCATTGCCGCCTTGTCGACCAGTGTGACCTTGAGTCCGTTCTTCTTGGCCCAGTAGGACGCCTCCACGGCTGCGCCGCAGGAGGCCATCCCGCCGCCGCAGAGCAGCAGGTCGGTCTCCACCGTGACCGTTTCGAAATTCGCCATCTTCGTCTATCTCCTTCGAGTTCTTCCGGCGAAGAAATCAGTCCGTTGTCAAATAAGCCACGCCCGACTAGAGCGCCGGCACCTTGTCCATCTTGACCGGTCCCTTCTCGGTGTTGAGGCCGGCCGGCTCGCTCATCAGCGTCGGGCTCTTCAGGTCGTCATCGCCCGTCGGGTAGTGATCGAACGGCTGCGCCTTGCCCTCCTCGGTGGTGCGAATCGGGAATTTGAACCGCTTCAGCATTCCGTTGCGGAACTTGAGGGTCCACATGATCGAATCTGTCGCCCGCAGCGGAGTCACCAGGGCGCCCATCGGGACGAAATCGGCGTAGCCGCGCACCTCGATCGCCTGCACCGGGCAGATCTTGACGCAGCAATAGCACTCCCAGCACATATCCGGTTCCTGGTTGAAGGCCTTCATCAGCCCGTCGTCCAGGACCATGAGATCGTTCGGACAAACGTACTGACAAGCCGTCTTGTCGAGTGCCTTGCACCCGTCGCACTTCTCTGCGATTACGTAACTAGGCATGAAAAAAGCCTCCTTTGCTCAGCCTACTGTTGATGACTCCCAAGCCTGGGTTCCCTACTTCTTCTCTCCAGCTTTCCCGGTCGCGTGACCATGCAGCTTGATTTCGACCTTCTCCTCCAAACCCGCGTAGTACTCGCGGAGAATATCGAGTACCTCCTTCCGACTGAATTCGGACGGGACATCGCCGCCCTCGGAAAGGGCCTTCCGCAGCGCTGTCCCGCTCAGCATGACCCGATCCTCCTTCGAGTGAGGACAGGTCTTCATGGACGCCATGCCATCGCACGCGTGGCAGTAGAACGTCCAGTCGATCGGCAGCATCTTGCACTCCAAGGCGCCCTCCCAGAGCTGGTGATAGGCGTCCTGGGCATCGAAGGGCCCGTAGTAGTCTCCCACCCCGGCGTGGTCGCGCCCGACGATCATGTGGGTGCAACCGAAGTTCTGGCGGAAGACGCCGTGGAGCAGGCCTTCACGCGGACCGCCGTAGCGCATGTCGAGCGGATAGCCCCCGGTGACGACTCGCTCCTTGACGAAGTATTTTTCGACGAGGGTGTCGATGCACCTGACTCGAACCTCAGCGGGAATGTCGCCCGCCTTCAGCTTGCCCACCAGCTGGTGGATGTAGATGCCGTCGCTGACCTCGACCGCGATCTTCGCGAGAAACTCGTGCGAGCGGTGCATGGGATTGCGGAGCTGCAGCGCCGCGATGGTCTTCCAGCCCTTCTCCTCGAAGATCTTCCGGCTCTCCGCCGGCCGCTGGTAGATGCCCTTGAATTCCGTCGGGAAGTAGCTTTCCGAAAGAACCTTGACCGAGCCGGCGATGTTCCATTCCTTCTGGTCCTGCACCATCTGGACACCCGGATGATCGGCGTCGGTCGTGGTGAAGACGTTCTCGCACTCGAGCTCCTTGTCGATCTTGTATGACTCGGCCACTTTCATGGTGGCCATGACCTCTCCGGAATCTTCCGATAGAAGAGTCACGTCCGTCCCGCCAGCCAGCTTTTCGTCCTGCGACATGGTGATCGGAATGGGCCAGAAGATGCCGTTCGTCATCTTCATCCCTTCGCAGACGCCCTTCCAATCGTCGTGCCCCATGAAGCCTTCGAGTGGCGTAAAACCTCCAATGCCCATCATGATCAGGTCGCCGGTTTCGCGCGACGACAGCTGCAACTTGGGCAGGGATTCTGCCCTCTTCAGTTCCTCTTCCTTCTCCCGGCCCTCGAGGAGAAGGGTCTTCAACGTCTTACTGCCGTGCGGGGATATCATTTGCTTGATCTCCGTTGCGGGTTCCGAAAGCTACAGCCAGTCCAATTTGGCTGGTCCCAGAGCGGCGCGCCGAGACAGATCGATCCGGGCATCCTGCGGTGTGTGGCAGACCACACAGATGTCCCGCTCCGGATCCCAGCGCGTCCGCACCGGCCATGGCGGTCGCCCGCGGTATCGGCGCGAGCGTCCTCCGCGACGACACTGCACAGCGTCGCAGCCGCCGAATCATCGACGGTTCGCCGGTCTCTCCAGGGTGTGGCCAAATCAGATCAGTCAACTCCTACCCGAGGCTCGCAAGGCGCGTGCCATTTCTCATCCACGCGCTCTCGAAGGGAAAAACCACGGCGTGGCAAGGACTTGCCGAGCAGGGCCGGGACGCCGCAATCCATGCCGGGCACTCGCACTGTTGAACTTCGCCTCACTTCTCGAGACGCTTCAGTTCCTCCCTGCCCCAAGGGGGTACTCCGGGCTGAGATTCGGGGCAAACCTTCCCCAAGGGGGGGGGATTTGCCCGGCCTCCGAAATCCGCCCGGGCGCTCCCGCTCCTGCACCTCCCGCCGCGCTCTCGGTGGGGAGTCACTCGGGCACCTCTAGCATTCGGGTCAGCTCTTGCTCGATCTGCTCCTCGCTCAACTCCTCGAGCATGCTCTTCCAGTCTGCCTCCAGGAACTCGGCGTAGCAGGCGTTCTTCTTCTCCGGGTGTTCGGCCCAGCGCTCCCGCACCCGGCTCCGAAAGGACGCCGCCAGCCTCATCAGTCGCCCCCAGTGCTGCGGAAAGACGTTGTCCAGCACCAACCGCAGATGCCCGGACATGAATGGTGCCTTACCGTCCGTCGAGATCGCGGCCGTTAGACAGTCACGCCTCAGAACCGAAGGGAAGATGAAATCACAATGCGGTGGATCGTCGACGACATTGACGAGTGCCCCTGCGCCCTTGGCGTCTTCGTGCACGCGTCCGTTCAGCGCTGCGTCGTCGGTAGCAGAGATGACGAGGCCGTAACCTGCGGCCTCGGGAGACTGGTACGCACGCCTCTCCAGGGTGATCCTCCCTCGCTTGGCGTGATACTCCAGCTTCTCGTGAGCTTCCGGCGCAACGACGGTGATCGCGGTCTCGTAGTCCAATAGGCTCTCGACCTTGCGCAGCGCCACCAGACCGCCCCCGACGACCAGGCAAGGTCTGTCCTTCAGCGAAACGCTGATTGGCATGAATTTGTGGCGCATGTCCATTCACTCGAGCCGCTATCCGACACCCGAAGGCCGTTCCGATCAGTGCATCTCGCCAGGCTTACCGTGGCAGTCCCAGCAGTATGGCTCCGCTCCCACATAATCATGACACCGATCGCAGAATTCTTCCTTGCTGGAGTGGCAGCTCATACAAGTGCCGGTGAGACTCTTTTCGTACTCCTTCCCGCCGAGTCCAACGTAGATTCTCTCGCCGTCACGGACGGCCTCGTCCCTCCAGACATTCAGCAGATCCATGTGGAGAGCCCGCATGTATTCGCCGGGCGCGACACACTCGTCGCTCTTGCCGGCAACATCCAGCTCCGGCGGTCCCGGCTCCGCGCCTCTCGCCGCCTGGTACCAGACGGGCGACGTCGCGAGCGCGAGAAAGATCACGAGCCCGGCGGTGATCTTCCCAGCATCATGCATCTTCCTTGTCCTCCTGATTCCCGAAGGGCTGCTGCCGCAGATCAGTGGGCCGGGTTTCGCCCTCCATCACCAGCGCGTTCGCCACCAACTCGTGAAGGGCACCCACCTCGACTCCCGGGACCCAGTACTCCATCAAGGGCGGAAGCGTGGCCTTGTCGATCGCGCAGATGCAGCAGAGCAGGTTGACGCCGTGCTTCTCGTGGACGTACCTCACGGCGTTCGCCCTCGGGAACCCCCCTCTCATCCTCGCTTCGATGTTCTCGTCGTTACCGAGGCCGGACCCGCTGCCACAGCAGAACGTCTGCTCCTTGATGGTGTTCTCCGGCATGTCGTGGAAAGAATTGCACACGTTGCGAAGGATGTACCGCGGCTCCTCGAAGATCCCCATCGCCCGCGCGGTGTTGCAGGAGTCGTGAAAGGTGACCTTCCAGTGATCGTTGCGGCTCGGATCGAGCTTGATCTTGCCGTTGTGGATCAAATCTGCCGTGAACTCACAGATATGCACCATCTTGGTCGATTTGGCGTTCTCGAACTTCGTGCCGGTGATCGGTGAAACCGGTTCCTCCAGAAAATCGGCCGGTCCGTTCATGGTATCCATGTACTGGTGCAGGACGCGCCACATGTGGCCGCACTCGCCACCGATGATCCACTTCACGCCCAGCCGTTTCGCCTCAGCGTAGATCTTGGCGTTCAGTCGCTTCATCATCTCGGAAGAATGGAAGAGGCCGAAGTTCCCACCCTCCGACGCGTAGGTGCTGAAGGTGTAGTCGAGGCCTACCTCGTGAAATAGCGCCATGTAGCCGAGGAAGCCGTAGTAATGCGGTTCGGCAAAGTAGTCGGCTGAGGGCACGACGAACAGTACCTCTGCCCCTTTCTTGTTGACCGGCGCCTCGACGCGTACGCCCGTGAGCTCCTCGAGGTCGTCGACCGCGAACTCGACACTATCCTTGAATCCGTGCGGCAGGACTCCGAGGTGATTGCCGGTCCTGAAGCAATTTGCCGCCGGGGTCGTCACCCAATCGATGCCGATGCCCAGCAGGTGGAGCAGCTCCCGCCCCATCATGGTGATCTCGGCCGTATCGATGCCATACGGGCAGAAGACGGAGCAGCGACGGCACTCCGTGCACTGATAGAAGTAATAGAACCACTCCTTGATCACCTGCGGGGTCAGCTCCCTGCCGCCCGCCAGCTTGCCAAGCAGCTTGCCCGCCGCAGTGAAATCGTTCCTGTACACGGACCGGAGTAACTCCGCGCGGAGGACCGGCATGTTCTTGGGGTCGCCCGATCCGAGGAAGAAGTGGCACTTGTCCGCGCAGGCGCCACACCGCACACAGATGTCCATGAAGACTTGCAGCGAACGGTACTTCTTGAGCCGATCCCTCAAGCCTTCGTGGATGATTTCCTTCCAGTTCTCCGGCAGATGCCAATCCTCATCCTCCGGGTTGAACTTGCGCGCGTGGGGCAACCCCAGATACTTGGAGCTCTCCGGGTTGGCCCCGTAGCTGTAGGTTCCCTTGTGGAAGTCGATCGTCGGGTCCGTCCAGACGACATCTCCGGGCCTGTAATCGACCTTCGACAGCTCTTCCGGTTTCGCGATATCGTCCGACATCACTCGGCCTTCTCCAACGGTAATCCAGCGTTTCGCATCACTTCCCTGAACTCATCCTCGTATTCTTCGTAGGTGTGTGTCTTCACAGCATAGTTCCAGGGGTTGACGTGTCGTTTCCTACGACTGTTGTTCACCAGGTTCCGGGTGGGGCTCATGAAGACGCCGCCGAGGTGCATCAGCTTGCTGAACGGGAAATAGGCGAAGAGCGCGCTCACGAAGAAGAGATGCGCAAAGAAGATGAACCCTATTCCTTCCTGAACAGCCGGCTGAAAGCTGATCAGGCTCATTGTGAACTCCTTTACCGCAACCACGTCCACCTTGTAGAAGTGCCGCATCAGGATGCCCGACGCGGCGATCGCCATGATCAGGAAGAGCGGAAAGTAGTCCGCCAGCAAGGAGATGTAGCTAAGCTGCGGGATCACGACTCTCCGAAGGAAGAGATAGGTCACGCTCGCCAGCAGGATGAGGCCGGTGAAGTAGAGGACGGGAACGCCGATCTTGAAGAAGCCGTCCAGCGATTGCAGGCCCCACACGAACGAGGGAATCGGCTCCGCGAAGAACCTGAAGTGCCGGAGAAGCACGATGAGGAACGACCAGTGGAAGGCGATCGCTCCGGCCCATAGCCACTTGTCGCGGCCATAGACGAGATCCTGGTCCTTATTCAACTTCGCCTTGGTATTCCTGAACAGCGAACGGAAGAACAGAACCTCCAACGCCATCCTTCCCAGGACGCCGATCAGGTTGTGCGGGTTCTCGAGGTTTTCGCTCTTGATGAACCCCAGCGTCTTCTGCTGGCCACAGGTCGTGGTGATCCGGAAGGGAACCGCCGACCCGGCCCACTTCAAGATGCGATAGCTGAAGCCGAGAAGGAACAAGGCGACGGCAGCGTACGGGACGATGATCCCGAACACGAATTCCAGGTTCGCTCCAGCAACGCCTAACGACACGATCAGGAGGAGAGCTGCGACTCCAAGAGCGGCGTATATTGCATTCATCTGCCAACACCTCCCGTCGCCATACACAGATCAGACGTTATCATCGATCGGTTCTTCCTCATGCTGTGAGATGTCAGGCATCGCGTTTACTCTTCCCAACACCCTCGCGGCTCTGCTCTCGATCTCTCTATTTCTGACCTGGTGAAGCTGCTCCCGGCATTCCGTGTATTTCTCGAAGGCGAGGAGAGCGACCCGGTCGATTCTCGATTCGAGAGCGGCCAGATCGGTCCACCTGTCGGGCCCGCGGATCTGATCGTCGATCACCTCCCGTATCAAGCCCTTTAGCTGGAACACGAATGCGATCGTCTCGGTGGGTGTGAAATCCTGGACCGATCTGATCCGGATGATTCCGTCGAGCGCCTCCAGCAGTTGATCGGTGTCCATCGCTGACACGACCTGGTCGTAGATGGGCCCGATGCTCTGGGAGATCGCATACCCCACCGGATTTCGAAACCGGTCCTTCTGCTTCGCCAGGAATTTGGACGTGACCTCGGGATAGCTCTTGCTGATGAGTTCGAACCACTTGCCGAGGATGGTCTCTCGGTTCTCTTGCAGGAGAGCTGCCAGCTCCATCTCTCACCGTCACCCTAGTGAAGGGGCCCTAATCACCCCCGAGCCCCGTCTGCCACCAGCGGCGCCTCCTACACACAACCGGTAGGTTTGGCCAATCCAGCGACTTTGCAGGCGCCCTTCGCCGGACCCGAGGGAAACAGCTCATAGATCTGCTTGAGCGGAACGGTGCCCTTGCAGAGCTTCCGGATCATCGGGGCCGTGCCAAATTCGGCAAAGTAGTCGCGAATGTAGTTGACGACCTTCCAATGCTCATCGGTCATCGCCGCGACGCCTTCGGTGGTGGCGAGCGCCGCGCCAATCTCCTCGGTCCACAGGTCCGGCTCCGCCATGAAACCGTCTTCATCGACTTCGATCGAGATATCGCCATGTTCGAACAATGCCATTTCGAGTTCCTCAGAATCTGGTTGCGAGTCGGTGGCTCGTGTCCACCCACTCTGTTAGTGCATCTCAATATATCCACACGGGCAGACTTCAGAGCACTTCTTGCAGCCCGTGCAGAAATCCAACTTGATCTTGTACGGCTCCCCCTTTTTGAGCGGCTTGACGATCGCGTTGTCCTGGCAGAAGCTCCAACAGGTGGCACAGTCGAAGCACTTGCCGCAGCTCATACACCTCTTCGCCTCAGTGACCGCCTCTTCCGTGGAGTAGGTGCTGGCGATCTCTGCGACCATGTCCTTGAGCCGCTCATCGACGGGCATTTCCGTTCGGGCGACTCGCTGACTCTCCTTGTAGTGAGCGAGCTGCATTCTCTCGGCCTTGACCACGCCAAGCGCGGGTGAGTCCGCCGAGGCTTCCTTCTCGCTCGTAATCATCTCGTGGATTGCCACGGCGGCCCCGTTGCCGTGCGCGATGGCGTCGATCGCCAGACCGAGATTGACGTTGTCTCCACCGGAGTAGACACCCTCGAGCTTGGTCTCGAACTTCTCGTCGACCTTGATCCAATCCTTTCCTTCGATCAGCTCGCCGAACCCCTCGAAATCCGGGGCCTGGCTGACCGCGGCGATCAGGCAGGTGAAGTCCATGTCGAAGGTGTCGCCTTCGATCGGGACCGGCCGGCGCCGGCCCGATGAATCCGGCTCGCCGAGCTCCATGCGCTGGCATTTCATGCCGACCGCCTTGCCGTTCTCCGTGTAGACCTCCAGGGGCGCGGCCAGGTAGTCGATCTTGACGTCCTCTAGATCGGCACCCTCGATCTCCTCATCGATGGCCGGCATCTCCTTTCGGGTCCGCCGATAGACGATCGCGACATCGGCGCCCAGACGGCGGGAAACGCGTGCAGCGTCGACAGCCGTATCACCACCGCCGATCACCAGCACCTTGTCGCCGACATCGACTTTCTCACCAGCGTTCATCCGGTGCAGGAAGTCGGTTCCGGTGAAGACGTTGGGTGCGTCTTCGCCCTCGATCCGAAGCTCGATCCCCTGGTGTGCGCCCAGGGCCACGAAGATCGCCTTGTAGTCCTTGCGTAGTTCGTCGAGCGAGATTTCGGTGCCGACGGCCGTGTTCAGCCGCAGCTCCACCCCGAGCTGCAGAATACGGTTGATCTCGGCGTCCAGGACGTCCGGGGGCAGACGGTAGTCGGGAATCCCGTATCGGAGCATACCTCCCGCCTGCGGAAAGGCCTCGAACACGGTGACCGGATAGCCCCTCCGAGCCAGCTGATATGCCGCGGTCAATCCGCCCGGTCCCGAGCCGACCACCGCGATCTTCTCGGATCTGGCCTCACCAGCGAGCTTCGTCGGTTTCAGACCCTTCTCGAGGCCAAAATCCCCGATGAATCTCTCGACGCTGTTGATGCCGACGGCCCCCTCCTTCTCCTTCCGGTTGCACCCGCTCTCACAGGGATGCGGGCACACGCGCCCGCATACGGAAGGAAAGGGTGTCGTCTCCAGGAAGATGTAGAAGGCTTCCTCGATGGCCTGTTCTTCGGACTTTCCAAAATCCTCCGCCTGCGAGATCGTCATCAGCATCTCGCGGATGGCGTTGTGGTTGGGGCAACCATCCATACAGGGCGGCAACGACTCGACGAGCTTCGGCCGCAGCCCCGAATCCTGCGCGCTGCCCCCGACACCGCTACTTCGCAGGCCCCCCAGCTTCTTCTTCTTCTTCTTTATCACTTTTGCCATGATCTAGCTTCCTGGGTGGGTCAAATCGCTTCCGATCCAAGCCAGCCGTTCGTCCCGTTGCTCTCGGTCCTTCGGTTCCTGCGTCTCGCAGCGTGATCGGCGGCCCTGGACACCATTGCCGAAGCCCAGCTCTCCACACCATCTGCGTGAACATGCGTGTAGCACGCCAGCACATTCGTGTTGGAACGAACCAGTCCGTCTCTGGCGCGGCCCACTCCCACCCCGCGCTCGACCCTCATGCAGCTCTCCGCCCCCTGCAGACCATCGGCCAGCCCCGAGTAGTGGAACTCATGACCGCGAAGCGAAGTGCCGACTGCATAGAACGGATTGGGTGAGTCCACCCGCGCCCACGTGTAGCCATGTCCTACCGGCTTCAGATGCATCACCAGATCGATCGCAAACAGACCCGCCATCGGGTAGACGACATCGCCGCAGCGGAGCGACCTGGCCAGGTAGATCAAGCCGCCGCATTCGGCATAGACCGGCAGACCCTCGAGAGCTGCCTCCTTCACCGATTTCATCATCGACCGGTTCCGCATCAGCCGTCCGACATGCGTCTCCGGAAAACCCCCACCGATGTAGAGGGCGTCCACTTCCGGCAGACTCCGATCAGCCAGGGACGACACCGGAACCAGCTGCGCCCCGTTGGCCTCCAGTGCCTCCAGATTCTCCGGGTAGTAGAAGGTGAAGACGGAATCCTTGAAATATCCGATCTTCACGTTCGCGGGTTTCACGGGCGACGGCTCGGCAGGGGCGCAGGAAATCGATCCGGCGCTTCGGGCGACCGCGACGATGCCGTCGATGTCGAGGGACTCTTCCGCGATTTCGAGCAGTCTGGACTGGAGGGCCGAGCCGCATTCGTATTCCGCGGGAGTGACCAGACCCAGGTGGCGTCCCGGGATCAGCGCCGAATCATCTCCCAGATTGGGAATCGCTCCGAGGACCGGCAGTCCACTGTACTCCGCGATCGAATCGCTGAGAATTCTAAGATGCCGGTCACCCGCAACCCGATTCAGAATGACTCCCGAGATGTTCAGATCGGGATCGAAATCGACGCATCCCTTCACGATCGCCGCGACGGTCCGAGTCGATTTCGCTGCGTCGACCACCAGAACGACGGGTGCCAGTAGCAGCTTTGCCAACTGCGCGGTGCTGTGAGTCCCGGACACGTCTCTCCCATCGAAGATGCCGCGATTGCCTTCGATCACCGAGATGTCCGACTTCTCCGCGTGGGTAGCGAAGCTCCTCGCTACGACCTCCGGATCCACCATGTAGGTGTCCAGGCTCCGGCAGACCGAATCCGCCACCAATGAGAGCCAGGCAGGATCGATGTAGTCCGGCCCCTTCTTGAAGACGGAGACCGAGAACCCCCGCTCTCTCAGTGCCGTGAGAATGCTCAAGCTCGCAATCGTCTTGCCCGAATCACCAGACAAGCCGGCGATTACAAGTCTCGCTGAACTCGTGGTCATTGTCTGAGAACCGGGTGAGCTGCCCTAGTCGTTGGCGGCAGCCTCTTTGTGCGGGATCTCGATGTAGCTGCCCCCGAAATACGTGTAGACGCATCTTCCGGAGTTGATGAGCTCTTTGATGGCCTTCTTGCACAGCTTCTTGTCCACCTCATCCCCAAACAGCTCCAGCATCGACTTGGTGAGATCCATGGCCTTCAGTTTCTTTACGCCGTGTGCCTGTTCTACCAACTGGAACATGGCGTCAGCTACTTCGTCGGCCGACTTCGCCATATGTGACTCCCTAGAAGCTCAGGTGTGTCGAACGCTTATACGTCAATCCGGCATGCTTGAAGTCGTCGATGTGCGTCTTCTCGAACGGAATGCCGGTCAACTTGAAGAACCTGGGCCAGCCGATCCGCTCGATCCACTCGCCCATCCTTTCGTATTTCTTTGCGTTCGCGGCCCAGACCTCCACCAGGTTCCGGATCGCCTCCACCGTCTCCGGCCAGCGAGGGGGATTGTTGGGGAGGTAGGGGACCGCCAGCTTCGAGAACTTCGGCTCGGAGCGGGCGTTGGAGACCTTGCCGCCCACCCAGAGCGAGATGCCGTCGTTCAGCGGATCGGCCATGGGCATGGCCGGACACACGGTGAAGCAGTTGCCGCAGAACATGCAGAGCTCTTCGATCACCTCGACGGACTGACTGCCGTCCACCGTGGCCGGCCGGATGGCCGCGGTCGGACAGGACGCCGAGACGTTCGGGATCTCGCACATCTTGGGGACCTTCGAGTGGTCGGTCCGCGGGGGACGACGGTGAATCCCCAGGATGGCGATGTCGGAGCAGTGCACCGCACCGCACATGTTGAGGCAACAGGCCAGGGCGATGCGGAGCTTGCCCGGCAGCTTCGTCTCCTCGAAATGCTCGATCAGGTCATCCATCACCGCCTTGACGACACCCGAGGCATCGGTCGCCGCCGAGTGGCAGTGAATCCAACCCTGGGTGTGGACGATGCTGGAGATGGCATTGCCGATGCCGCCGACCGGATGCCCCATGGCCCGGAGCTCCTCGATCAGCGGGTCGACGACCTCCTCCTTCGGGCTCATGAACTCGACGCTGTGGCGGCTGGTGAACCTGAGATAACCGTCACAGTACTTGTCCGCGAGATCACAGTACATCCGAATCTTGTCGACGCTCAGCAGTCTCCCCGACGCGGCGCGCACCGTGTACACCTTGTCGCCGGTCTCCGACACGTGCACCAGGACACCCGGTTTGACGATTTCGTGGTACTTCCATTTGCCGTAATTCTTCTTGATGATCGGCGGCAGGAACTGGTCGTAATGCGGAGGGCCGTAGTCGGTCCGTCTTTCTTTCGTCGCTTCAGCCATCTCTTCTCTTTACCTCGAATTGCTGGGTACTGTTCTCTACCGAATCTCTCTCGGCGCTAGCCCTCGGATTCCTCTTCTTCCTCGTCGTCGTCTTCTTCGAAGTACTCCTCGTAGAAGACGTACGGGTTCTCACGAGGGTGCGCCACCATCTCCGCCACGGGCTCGACCTCGATGGCCTCGAGGAAGTTGCCCATACCGACACGTTGGATGAACTCACCCACCCGCTCGCGGTTCTTGCCTTCCTCGGACCAGATGTCCCAGATTCTTTCCACGATGTCCTTGAGCTCCTGGTACGGGGGCTCCATCTTGTAGAACGGAATCAACACCGAGGAGAGAAGCGCTCCCTCAACGATGGGCGCCTTGGACCCGAGCAGCACGGTCGCTCCCCGATCCTTGCCCGGTCGCAGCGCCTTGGGCATGGCGTTGATGCAGTGCATGCAGCGGCGGCAGTAGCTGTTGTCGATCTCGAGCTCCTTGCCGTCCCACTCCATGCACTTGGCCGGGCAGTTGGCGACGACGTCCGACTGGATGTCCATGCCGTCCTTGGCGTATTCGCTCACCGCAGCCTTGTCGACTTGGATGGCGTCGCGCCAGGTGCCGATGATGGACATGTCGGCCCTGGCGATGGACGCCACGCAGTCATTGGGGCAGCCCGAGAACTTGAACTTGTACTTGTAGGGGAAGGCGGGACGGTGCATCTCGTCCTGGAAGGTCTGCGTGAAGTCATGGCAGGCCGCCATGGTGTCGTAGCAGGCCCACTCGCACCGGGACTGGCCGAGGCAGCAGCTCGGCGTCCTCATGTCCGAGCCGGACCCGCCGATATCGAAATCGATCTTCTGCAGCTCGTCGAAGACCGGCTCGAGCTCATCGGTGGTGGTACCCAGAAGAATGATGTCGCCCGTGGAGCCGTGCATGTTGGTGATGCCCGAGCCGTGCTCTTCCCAGATGTCACAGATCTTTCGCAGGGCCTCGGTGCTGTAGTACCAGCCGGCCGGCTGGTTGATGCGCATGGTGTGGAAGTGCGAGATGGCCGGGTACTTCTCCGGAAGATCCGAATAGCGGCCGATCACGCCGCCCCCGTAACCCATGACGCCTACGATTCCACCGTGCTTCCAATAGCCGATCTTCTCTCGATAGGATTGCTCGAGCTGGCCGAGGAGATCCCTGCCCATCGGGCTCTTCTTCGCGGCCATCTTGATCTCTGTGACGAAGCTGGGCCACTTCCCTGTTTCGAGCTCATCGAGTAGGGGAGTCTTGGGTAGTTCGTCAGCCATGGCATCTCCTTGGGAAGTGGGAATCCTCGTCAGAATCGAGACGTCTCACCGGTTCTTCTCTTGCGTGGTCAGCGGCGACCAGTCAAGTGGCGCCTGAAGCTCGCAAGGCGCGTGCCACTTTCCCCACCGCCGGCTCTCGAACGGGAAAACCGCGGTGTGGCAAGGACTTGCGGAACCAGGATCGGGCCGCCGGGATCTCCGCGGGGCGCTCGCGGTGTTCAAGTTCGCCTCACTTGGGAAGACGAACCAGTTCCACAGCGCCGCAGCTCTTCCTCTCCCCAGTGGGGCAGTTCGACCCGAAATTCGCGAACGAGTCTTCCCATTCCCTGGAATTCTGTCAAGTAACACCCGACCTCGCCTGCCGCCGAGTCGGCGTGGAAACCGCTCTGACGAGGTTTCGCTCGCGGTGAACGCGATGCGGGGCGTCTCTTCCTTGACGTCCTGCGACGGACTCGCAGTCAGTTTCCACCAGCTCTTCCTCTCGGCGCTCCAACCCAAGGCGGGGTGGAGTGCCCTCGGAACCGACCGGAATTCAGCGCGTGCTCGGCTCGGGGCGCTGGCAGACCACCCGGGCCAGTCCACGAGTTCCGGCGTGCAATGGTGCCTCCGGGCCGGGATCGCCCGCGCCGCGCTATCGAGGCCGGCCAGAGCTACCTGGGCGCCGAGAAGCCCGGTCATCTTGGGCCGGCGGCGAAGAAGGCGATCCCAACGATCGCAGTCGAGCTGAATCACGGGAAGACCGGCAGGGTCAGGTTCCCAGCTGACGTGTCCGCCTCGAGCCCGGCGGGCTTCCTCGAGGCCGCGGTCGCTCCAGGAAGCGCCGTCAACACCGATGGGTGGTACAGCGAGGGAGGCTTCGCCGGCAGCGGCTTCAACCACGACATCGACTCTGTCGAACGTTGAAGAAGAGGACCTATTGGGTTAAGAACTGTGCGAATTTCCATAGCATTAGCGAGCAATTCTGTGGTGGATGCCGCGGTTTCGTCGGCGTGAGTTCGGCGAACGAGATATCGGAGACCGCACGAGAATGAAGAAGCAATTGGACAGGAGAGAGTTCGTCAAGATTGGCGGTCTCGTGACCGCGGGAACAGCTGTCGGACTCGGACTACCCCTCCTTCCCCTCTACAGAGCGTCCGCAACTGGAGAAGTTGCCGATCTCTCCGGAAAAAGATGGGGAATGGTCATCGACGTCAGCAAGTGCCGGGACGGCTGCACGGCCTGTGTAGATGCGTGCCGCGAGGAGAACAACGTCGCACACCACGATGACCCCAGGTTCGACATTCACTGGATCAGAAAGGCGAAGGTCAGTCGCAGAGTCGAGAATGCCAGGGAAATCAGCATGCCTCTCTTGTGCAACCACTGCGACGATCCTCCCTGCGCCCTGGTCTGCCCGGTTCAGGCCACCTACAAGCGTAAGGACGGCATCGTGATCGTCGACAAGCACAGGTGCATTGGCTGCAGATACTGTCTGATCGCATGTCCATACAACATGAGAATGTTCAACTTCAAATCGAATCACGAATGGCACAACGAGACCTACCCCGTGAGGGCACACGGCGTCTCGGAGTCCTGCCACTTCTGCCACCACAGGTTGGATCAAGGGATGGAACCCGCCTGTGTCGAGGCCTGCAGGAAGGCGAATCAGGGCGCCATCGTGTTTGGCGACCTCAATGATTCGTCCAGCGAGGTGTCAAAGATCGTTGCAGACGGCAGGGCGCGCGCGCTCCGTGAGGATCTGGGTACCCACCCCAAAGTCTTCTACGTGGGATTGTGAGGTGGGATGATGAAGATCGAATTTGCCCCACTCGAGGGAAAGTCACCGCAATTCTATCTGTTCATGCTCGTTCTCTTCGGCGTGGCCGGAGCAGGACTATTCGCCACCTACCTGATGTATACACAGGGCCTTCATATCACCGGGATGTCCAACCGGGTGCCCTGGGGCATCTCGATCGTGATGCTCATCTACTACATCGGACTGAGCGCCGGCTCTCTGGTCCTCTCGGCCATGTCGGCGCTCTTTGGCAGGAAGGAGTTCAAGCCCTTCGCGAGGATCGCCGCGCTGTTGGCCATGCTCCTCCTGGTGGGAGCGTTGCTGTCGATGATCCTCGACTGGGGAAAGCCTGACCGGGTCTTCGTACCGTTCATGTATTTCAATTTCATATCGATGTTCTCGATCAACGGAATCCTCTATTCGACATACATCGCCATCTGCTTCGTCTACCTACTGGCGATGTTCGCCGAGAAAGAGAAGCTGGTGGGCGTGATCGCGTTGATTGCGGTCATCTGGGCGGTCGGCGTGCACAGCGGTACGGGCGCCATCTTCGGCTTCGTTTCCAGAGAGCTCTACGAGTCGCCGCTGCTTCCGCCGAGCTTCATCACAGCGGCCCTGTCTTCGGGGACCGCCCTGATGATCATCCTCTTGCAGCTGCTCTTCAGGTACACCGAACGCCCCTTCGATCAGAGGTACGTGAAGGAGCTTTCCAGGCTTCTCGCCGTATTCATCCTCGTCGTCGCGTACTTCCTGTTCGTCGAGAACTCCTTCCGGGCATATAACATTGGCCATCGAGAGGCCGCCTCGTTCTTCCTGTTCGGCGGGTCCCACAGCATGGTCTTCTGGATCGGACTGATCGGCATGGGGATCGTCGTCCCGGCCTTGATCCTGTTCACCCCAAGCACCAAGAACTCGATCAAGATGATCAACATCGCGGCGATCCTTCACGTCATCGGCGTCCTCTGCGAGAGATACATCATCGTGATACCCGGCCAGCTGCATCCGGCTGACATCCTGCCCAACATGAACGTGGAGAGCGTGGCGCTCGATGGGGCGATAGTGAGCTACTCGATCTCGTTCCTCGAGGTGGTCCAGGCCCTGGGAGTCGCTGCGATCGTCGCGATCGCCTTCATGCTCGGTCTGCGAATTTTTGCAATGCTTCCCACCCAGGCCCTGATCGAGGATGAAACGTCGTAGCGCGTCCGGTTTCCTGAGACGAGTCCAGGTGAACGATCGATTTCGATCAGCTGAAGCCGATTCTCGAGAAGAAGTTTGGCGTCGAGCTGGTGCTCGGCACCCACGCCTACTGAGCGGCTCGGCTAACCCGGGGCTTCCGTCAGCTTCTGGAGGCGATCTCGGGCGAACCCGATGTTCGGATCGAGAGAGAGGGCCTTGCGGTACATCGCGATCGCCTCTTCGGTCCTGCCGAGCTCCCCCAGGTTCGTGGCCAGGTTGGCGTAATCGATGGCCGACCGGGGGTCGAGCGCGATGGCCCGCTCGAAGCAGTCGGCCGCCTCGGCGTGGCGGGCGGCCTTGTAGAAGCAGAAGCCGAGCAGGTTGAAGACGTCGATCTCATCGGGCTCGAATTTGGCAGCCCGCTCCAGCACGGGGATCGCCTCCTCGCAGCGGCTCAGCTCTTTCAGACAGTATCCGGTGTAGAAGAGGACATTCCCCATCTCTTGCCGGGCGGGCCCTGCCCTTTCGGAAGCCTGCAGCTCGGCCAATGCGGATTCGAATCTCTCTTCGCCGATGTCACAGAGCCCCCTGTAGTACAGCATGGTGGCCTCACCCTGCCCGGTCTGCCTCCAGCGGTCGAGATAGGGCCGTGCCTCGCGGTACTCGTGAATGTGGATGTGGCTGACCGCCATGTAGAAGAAGAGATCGGCTCGAGGCAAGGCCTTCGAATCGGAGGCCAGCGCCTCCTCGAAGCGCTCGAGCGCTTCGATGTAGTCGCGCCACTCGAACTGCACCCTTCCCCGGTGAAAGGAAACCAGCCCCGGGTCGTCTGCCGAGCCGGCCGCCTCCCGGAGGGTCTGTTCAGCCTCTTCGAGCTCATGAAGGCCGAGGTGGCACAGGCCCTTGACGATCGATGCGTCAGCACGCTCCGAGTCGATCGAGGCGAAGTCCCGCGCTCGGGCTGCATGCTCGATCGCCTCGCGATGCTGTCCGCCGCCCGAAAAGGCCAGGGCCAGCTCGAAGTGCACCTTCCGGCCTTCGGCCCGGCGGTCGTTGGCGATCAGGCTCTCCGCCATGGAGCACAGTGATCGGCTGATGCACCCGGCGCACGCGTCGCCACTGCAGTCCCCTGTGATCCTTGCGCCGCCCGACTGAGAGATGCTCTCCAGGGTGTCGAGGGGCCGGTCGATGCTCCAGTCATGGAAGCAGGAATAGACCTGGCCGCTGCGCTGGTCGACCATTCTGTGGGTGCGGCACGGCAACAGCAGATCGACGTCCGACACTCCCGCCCTGATCCGCTCCAGAAGATCCTCGAAGACGGCGTTCGTGCACAGCTGGCGGATCAATCCTTCGGCGCCCGACCCCTCATCCGGCTCGATGTAGAAGCGGATCTCCTTGCCGGCTGCCTTGCGCGCCCTCTCGGATGCCGCTGGCCCTCTGAGAACGACCGAGGGTTTGGCGGCATGATCGAGGAAGAACTGCGCGGCCTTCATCCAGTGCGGATCGGTCGTTCCGGATGAGGAATCGATGATCGGCAAGATCAGCAGCCGCGCCTCGGTCTGCTTCTCGTAGGCCTGTTGCTGGAAGGGGCGAACGTCGTCCAGCATCGCCTTCCAATTGGCAGAGTCGGCGCCGTCATTCGCGCCGATGCGAATCAGCGGATGAACGTAGAAGGTGACGAAGCCGTTTTCGACCAGGAACCGGGCAAGCGCCCGGATGATCTGCCGGGAGAATTCCATCTCGTGGGGTAAGCCCTCGGACACGATGAAGAAATGCGTGCGCCAGTTCAGATGGGGAAGGATCCAATCCATCCGCTCGATGAAGCTCTTCCTCTCCTCCGGACTCGCTGCGTGATCGATGCGGAGAACCACCGTCCCGGGGATGCGGCGATCGGCCATCTGGATGCTGCCGCTCACGATACCACCCTCTTTCCACCGTCGAGGGACTCGGCCCTCCACGCGCTCTTGACCTCGTCGATCTCGCGTTTTGGCATCCACCGTGTTTCGAACTCGGTGCCGATCGAGAGGTAGGGGGGGAGCGTTTCGCGCAAAGGGGTCACTCCATATCGCGCGTAGTCCGCGCAGATCTCGGAGCCGAAATAGAGCTGCATCTGCTGCGCGTTGCTGTTTCCCTGGATCTTGACGCCGCAGTCCTTGACAAACCGAAGTGTCGACATCGCGTCCTCGAGCGTCTCGTTGGGCAGGGCGTACTGGGAGAAGAACTCCACGTCCAGTCCCGCGTCGAGTGCCAACCGCGCCGCCTCGCGGATCTCTTCCGGCTCGAGGTTCTTGTTCAGAACCGGAAAGACGTTGGGGGAGGCGCTTTCCAGGCCCATCGCCACCAGGTACACCCCGGCCCGCTTCATCAACTGGATCAGCTCCGGGGTGAGCATGTCAGCCCGGGTTTCGATCCACATCTCCACCTTCAGGTTCCGGCTCAGGATCCCTTCGAGGATGCCGATCACGCGTTTCTCGCTGAAGGAGAAGTTGGGGTCCCCGAACCATAGGCGCCCGGTTCCGCGCCTGGCCACGTAGGCGATCTCTTCGAGCACCCGGTCGATCGAGTTGTACCGGATCTTTTTGTCGAAGGCGGCGGGTGTGTAGCAGAACACGCAATTGTGGGGGCAGCCCCGCGAGGCCAGCATGATCGACTCGCTGGTGGCGGCAGGATCCAGTATCCCCGAGAGCCAGGGTGAGGGGTACGCATCCAGGTCCATGGCCGATTCGATGGGCGGGCCGGTCAGGATCCCGCCGTCCGACGTGCGCCGGCTCGCGCCCGGCACGGGTTGGTTCGCATCGGCTGAGAGGACCGCCTCTGCGATGACCGGGATCACGGCCTCCCCTTCGCCGCGACACAGAAAATCGATTTCTGGAAGCGCCGCGAAGCCCGCGTCCGGCATGAGGCTCGCCTGGGGTCCTCCCAGCACGATGGATGTTCGGGGAAGTGTCCTCTTGATCAGCCGAGCCAGCGCAATGACATGGGGCAGATTCCGCTGGTAGGCGCCGAAACCGACCAGTGCGGGCTGGAATTCCCCGAGGAAGCGCTCGATCCCCGAAAGGCTGACCGTGCTGGACTGTCCGATGCTGATGACCTTGATGTCGTGGCCGAATCCACCGAGCGCAGCGCCGATGTGACCGAGCGACACCGGCGTCACGGCTTCGGTGAAGGGGCTGAGATCGATCAATAGGACGTTCACGCCGCGCTCGACTTTCCGGGGACCTCGCACCGCCGGAAGCAGGTCAGATGTCCATCGCAATAGAAGACTTCGAAATGCGGGGAGAGATGGGGTCGGAGACAGTCGGCAATGCTGAAGATCACCACCGGCTTCGGTGACGCCCCGAGTTGCGCCGCAAAGCTCCGGTAGAACTCTTCGCCCGCGCCCGTAGGCCGCACCGGCCGGTACAGATAGACGAAGTCCATTCCGGTAGGAGAGATCTCCGACACATCGCCCGCGACCCAATCCACCCGCTGTTCCGGAATGCCGAGCCAGGCTTGCAGCAGCCTTCCCGCCTCGACCATGCGGCTCGAGATCTCGATCTGGACGGTCTTCGCATGTGGGGTCAGCTTCTGGATGAGAAGGCCCTGTAGACCGTTTCCGGCGCCGAAGTCGCCGGACACCGTGTCGGGCCCGATGAAGGGCGCTGCCTTGAGAATGGGAGAGAGCCCGCCGACGTGGCTCAGATACCCGCCGGTCTCGGCCACACGGCTTCGTTCGTCGGACGTGTAGGGAACCTCGTATCCGTGGACGTGGGAATAGAGCAGGAGAAACGCCTCCTCGAGCGCTTCGGCGTCCGGGTTCTCGATCGATGCCAGGAACCGGTCCTTGAGCTCGGCGTAGCAGGGATAGAGGCCGAAGGGGTCCGGCGGCTCGGGCAACTCTACAAAGAGGCAGATGAGACGGGTGAGACGCTCGCGCTCCTGCGAAGAATACTCGCTCCACCCGGGCAGGCGCCGCAGTCGACGGGCCTTCCCGTTCCCATGTCTCTCGGGCAAGTTCGCCTCCATAGAGCGGGAACGATAGTGTTCTCGTGTCCCGTCCCTGAAACATACAGATCCTTCAGTCCGAGGCACGATCCGTGAAGATCCTGGACGACCTGATCGGAAGCCTGGTGGAGGACGCCCCCGCCCGCGAGGTGCGAGTCGGCCGGTTCTGGACCGCCGTCTGGAGCCGGGAGTGCGGCCTGGCCTCGACCACGGGCCCTGGGGACCACAAGCACGGTGCCCGGTTCGTGGAGAACGCGGGCAGCCTGGCCGGGCGGAGCGCGCTCGAGCTGGCGAGGCTGGCGCATTCGGATAGCTCCCTCGAGGCGGGTATCGGTCTGGCCGCCATCAACTCCCTTCTCGAGGTCGACGAGTCGCGCTGCGTCGAGCGAAACGCCGGCGACCTGCTCGTCGAGCGCGGCCGGAACAAGAGGGTGGCCCTGATCGGTCATTTCCCCTTCGTGCCGGCTCTCCGGGAGGCGGCTACGCACCTCTGGGTGCTGGAGCTGCGCCCCCGGGCAGGTGACGCAGGCGCCGAGCAGGCAGACGCCATCGTGCCACAGGCGGACGTGGTGGCGATCACCGGCAGCGCCTTCATCAACCGCAGCTTGGAGGACCTCCTGGGCCTTTCCCGGCCGGATGCCTTCATCGTCGTCCTGGGCCCGAGCACGCCGCTCTCGCCCGTTCTCTTCGACTACGGCGTGGACGTGATCTCAGGCACACGGGTGATCGATCCGGAGCTCGCGCTGCGCTCCGCCAGCGAAGGAGCCACCTTCCGTCAGATTCAAGGCATCCGCCTGCTCACGATGGAGCGGAAGGCCGGAGCGGAGGACGCGTGAGGTCCCTCACTGGGTCGTGGCGGCACCCGCTCGCAGGCACAGGGGGCTTCAGATGACCGCACAGATTCTCCCGAACCCCGTTGACCGCGTAGAGATCCTGAGCGTCATCGACAACGTGATGGATCTGCTTCTCCCCAGTACCGATGTGGCGAAGCGGACGGGCCCGAGGGCCTCCGCGCGCTGCGCGTGGACCCGGCGGAGATCGAGACCGTCGTCCTCAGCCACGGTTGACCCGAAGCCGGAAATCGTGGTAGACAGCGGCATATCCACGGGCGCGGCGAACTGGATCGACACCAACGGCGATGCATCCCCGTGCGAATCGTTGGTGCCCATCCCAGTTACACAGCGTCTGCCCAGAAAAGAGAAAGGAGGCTCACTTGGCTGAGAGTGGCAAGGCCGAAGCAGCACAAGGAGAGAAGAAACAGAACCCGATCGTACCCTACCTGCAGCTACCCACAGCTGCTGGAGAGAAGGCGTACCTCGCGGGAGTCAAGTGCAAGTCTTGCGGAGCCGCATACGTCGGCAAGCGCATGGCCTGCGGCAAGTGTTCCGCCGTAGACGACTTCGAGGATCTTCGGTTCAGCGATCATGGGACCCTTCGCGCCTTTACCATCGTCTACCGGACAGCCCCGGGGATCGAAGTGCCCTTCATCGCCGCCATCGTCGACATGCCCGAGGGGACGGCCGTCCGCGCCAACATCGGCGGAGTGGATCCCGAGGGAGAAAAGGTGGCGGCTCTGCTGGGGAAGAAGCTGGAGATGTACACCGAGAAAGTGCGAACGGATCAAGAGGGAAACGACGTCATCGTTTTCAAGTTTCGCCCGGCAGCATCGTAACGCGTCCAGGAACTCGATGGCGATCGCGTCGGGTGCTTGCGCGAGCGATCGCATGCGACCTGTGCTCATGAAAAGGAGGGAAACCCCGTGAAGCCGGCGAGAGACGTTTATATCGTTGGGGTAGGCATGGTCAAGTACGGCCGCTACCCGGACAAGACCGTGGTGGATATTGCCAGTGAGGCGGTCATCGCTGCCCTGAAGGATGCCAACATGACCATGAAGGACATCCAGATGGTGGGCAGCGGTAATCTGAGCGCGCCCGTCGGTCAGGCGATCATGAGGAGTGTGGGACAGACGGGCGTCCCGGTGGTGAACGTGTCCAATGCCTGCGCCACCGGCTCCACGGCGTGCCGCGAAGCCTACATTTCGGTGGCCTCCGGAGCCTTCGACATCGCCATGGGCATCGGCTCGGAGCAGATGGGCAAGATGGGTCTCCTCGGTGGTGGTGGTGGTCGCCGTGGCGGGAAGAAGTTCGACCCGGCCTATAGCACCGAAGGTGTTCAGGGCTCGGGCACGATGCCGTCGGTCTTCTCGCAGTGGGGTACGGACCACATGCGGAAGTACGGCACCACCTTCGAGGACTTCGCCCGGGTGGCGTACAAGAACCACAAGAACTCCATCCACAACCCCTACGCCCAGTACCAGAAAGAGTTCACCATGGAGCAGATCATGACGGGTCAGATGATCTCCTGGCCGAACACCCTGCTGATGTGCTGCCCCACCGGTGACGGTGCCGGGGCGGTGATCTACACGACGGAGGAAAAGGCCCGGCAGTTCGGCTGCAAGACCGTCAAGGTGGCTGCCTCGGTCCTCGCCAGCGACCCCTGGACGGAGACGGGCGAGGCCATCCTCGACGTCAACGAGGTCACCCGCGTCGCCGCCAAGGAGGCCTGGGAGACAGCCGGCATCGGACCCAAGGATCTCGACGTGGTGGAACTCCACGACTGCTTCGCCACCGCCGAGATGCTGCACTACGAGAATCTGGGCCTGGCGGCCGACGGTGAGGGGCCCCGCTGCCTCAAAGAGGGCGACTTCGACATCGGCGGCAGGGTGGCGGTGAACGCCAGCGGCGGCCTGATCTCCAGGGGACACCCCCTGGGCGCGACGGGCGCCTGCGGCATCTCCGAGATCGTCTGGCAGATCCGTGGCGAGTCCGGCGGCCGCCAGCAGGAAGGGGCCAAGGCGGGAATCGCCCACGTCATCGGCCTCACCTCCGCCTGCACCATCAACGTGATGACGGCCTAGCATTTCTCACGAGCCTGCCGACGGAGGACCTTTCTCAGGACAGCGTAGAGGACGACCCTGGCGTAGCTACAGCTCGCTACCACTCAAGCCCTTGAAGTCATGAGGTTTTCGGAGCTTCCCCTCTTCGGGCGTTCGCGAAGCTCTGGAACCGGTCCTCACCGTTCAAGAGCGAGAAACGCCCCGGTCCACTGGGAACCGGGGCGTTTCGGTGTGTCCGTGAGAGGTGCTCCCCGACCGGAGTGACTTCGGTCAAGTCCCACGGGGACGAAGGACCATACTTTCGGAAAACATGACGGAACAGACGAAGAAGGTCCTCCTCACCGGAGCCTCCGGCTCCATGGGCAACGCGGCTTTTCTGGAGCTGATGGCATGGCCCGACCGGCCGGACATCGTGCTCCTGGTTCGACCCTCGGCGGTCAACAAGAAGAAGTTCGTGGCCTACGAAGGAGGCAAGAGCACGCCCGCTGGGCGAAAGAGCATCGTCGAGCACGACGGTCTCAAGATCGTATGGGGTGATCTCACCTGCTACGAGGATGTGCTCGAAGCCGTCGCCGGGGTGGACGCGGTCCTGCACCCGGCCGCCTTCATCTCGCCGGCCGCCGATCACGATCCGGACCTGGCGGAGAAGACCAACGTCGGCGCCGCCCAGAACCTGGTGCGCGCCATCAAGGCTCAGCCGGACAACGGCGATCACGTCCGCCTGGTGCACGTCTCCTCCCTCGCCATCTACGGCGATCGCCTGCCCCCCATCCACTGGGTGCGCTGCGGCGATCCGCTCAAACCGAGCGTCTACGACTTCTACGCCGTGACCAAGACCCGCGCCGAGAAGACGGTGATCGAGTCCGGTCTCAAATACTGGGCAAGCATTCGCCAGAGCTACATCGCGATCACAGATCTCTTCAGGCTGATGGATCCGATCATGTACCATCAGCCGCTCAACACCTGCATGGAGATGGTCACCGACGAGGACGCCGGCTATGGCCTGGTGCACACACTCGCCTGTCCGGACGATTTCTACGGCCGCATCTACAACATGGGCGGCGGTCCCGGTGGACGCATCACCTTTATCGACTACCTGTCCAAGATGATGCGGCTGCTCGGCCTGGGGGATTTTCGCAAGATCATGGACCGCGACTGGTTCGCCTTGCGGAACTTTCACTGCAGCTTCTTCGAAGACTCGGGCGTGCTCAACGAGTACCTCGGCCACTGGCGCCAGTCGGTGGAGAATCACTGCCAGCAGGTCGTCGACGAGGCGCCCTGGTACGTGCCCCTGGGCAAGCTCGCGCCGAGCGTCCTGGTCAAGAAGTTTCTCATGGAACCGATGGCGAAACAAAAGAACGGTCCCCTCGGTTGGCTGAAGAACGAAAACGAAGGTCGAATCAGCGCCTTCTACGGCTCACGGGAAAAGGTGCGTGCCATCCCCGGGTGGGAGGCGCCGGTGTCGCCAACCCCAGAGACTTTTCAGCGACTCGACCATGGCTACGATGACAGCAAGGCGGACCACGCGCTCACCCTTGCTGACCTCCGAGACGCGGCGGATTTCCGGGGGGGGCAGTGCCTGACCGAGGCGTTCGAGAGCATGCGCCACGCGCTGGAGTGGAAGTGTGCCTTTGGACACACCTGGAAGGCGACGCCGACCCTGGTGCTGCGCGCCGGGCACTGGTGTCCAGAGTGTCTTCCACCGGCCTGGAACTACGATGAGATCGCCAAGAAGAATCCGTTCTTCGCGCAGATCTATTATCCCAACCACGACCGGGACGAGCAGAACTTCTACGACGCGCGGTGCTTCGAAGACATCGTGTAGCCGCCGCCGCGCCTACCGGGCAGCACTCCGCACAGGCTCACGCACAGGAGCGGAGGGGCGCATGAGATCGGTGATCATCGGGAGATCCAGGTAGATCTTCAGCCAAATCAAACCTGTCTGGACCAGACCAGTGTCCGATTGTTCGCCGGCATCGCATGATCTCTCTCGAGTGTCATGCCCGCCTCGCGGGCGAGTTGGTCGACGGCCTCGAAATCCCTGATACCGCTCGACAGGTCACGTTCCTTTAGCCATCGATCGAAGCTGGCGTTGCTCGCACTGGTGTAGTCACCGCGGTAGTTGAACGGGCCGTACAGGCAGAAGACGCCACCCAACTGAAGGACCTCGCCGACGCCCGAGAAGAGGCACTCGACCTCCGACCATGACATCCAGTGCGCCGTGTTGGAGCTGAACGCGGCGTCGTAGGGTCCGGCGGGCCAGTCACTCTTGCAGACATCCAGTGCCAGCGGCGGCAACACATTCGCCAGCGCGGCTTCGTCCAGCCAGGCCCTGATGTCCGCGTGGGCTTCGACGACATCGCTGGTCTGCCAGACGAGTCTCGGAAACTCCGGTGCGAAATAGACGGCGTGCTGACCGGTGCCACTGCCGATCTCCAGCAGCCGTGACTTTCCCGCCAATTCGACGCGAAGCACCTCCAGAATCGGCGCCCGGTTCCTCTCACAAGATTCGACGTAGGGTTTCACGGTTCAGCGCTCTCAGCAGGACGCGCGACGGCCGCAGCAGGGTGCTGATTCGACCCCCAGGATCCCGATCGATATGTGGAGCCACCCCATGGCAGGCCTCTCCTGACTCCTCCCCACTGGGGACATGCTAGCCTGCATTTCTCACCAACTCGCTCGCGCGGCCAACGAGCGGATAGGAGATTTTGAGCGTCTTCTTGTCAACGCCAGTTAGAAATGTCCTGCGTTCCTCTAGGTAGAGATGTCCGGTTGTCTCTTTCCTCTTCCTTCGGTCCGACAGGGGTCAATCCCCTGGAGGACGAACGTTCTTCACCTCGCGGCTCGGCTCGAAGCCGGTGCACGATGAGGCCGTAGTGAGCCGAATGTCCGGCCTGCGCGCCTTTGTTCTCGGCCCCGGGGTCCTGGCATCCCTCGCCTGGGGCGGCGCCGCCCTGTGGATCGACGGACCCGCGTCCCGGCCTCTCGCGGGGCTCCTGGCCGGCGCCTTCGCGGCCGCCGGGCTGACGCTCCTGCTCCGGGTGCGACCGGCGGGGCGCGGCCTGCTCGCCTACGGGGCGCTCTTCGCCACCGTCCTGCTCTGGTGGCTCAGCATCGCGCCTCGGAACGACCGCGACTGGCTGCCCGACGTGGCGAGGCTCCCCAGCGCCAGCATCGAGGGCGACCGCGTCGCGATCCGCAACGTGCGCAACTTCGACTACCGGAGCGCCGACGACTACGACGAGCGCTGGGAGGAACGCACGTACGACCTCGCCGACCTGCGGGGCGCCGACATGTTCCTCTCCTACTGGGGCTCGCCCTGGATCGCCCACACCATCGTGAGCTGGGACTTCGGCGGGGGCGACCACCTCGCCATCTCCATCGAGACGCGCAAGGAGCGGGGCGAGGCTTACTCGCCCCTACTCGGCTTCTTCCGCCAGTTCGAGCTCTACTACGTGGTCGCCGACGAGCGGGACGTGGTGCGGCTGCGGACCAACCAGCGGGGCGAGGACGTCTACCTCTACCCCCTGCGCATGGCGCCCGGCCGCGCCCGGGCGGTGCTCCTGGACTACCTGGCCGAGATCAACGAGCTCGCGGAGCAGCCCCGGTGGTACAACGCCGCGACCCACAACTGCACCACGACCATCCGGCACCACGTCCAGAACGTGGCGCCCGGCAATCCCTGGGACTGGCGCATCCTCGTCAACGGAAGGATCGATCAGCTGGGCTACGAGCGCGGCAACATCGACACGAGCCTCCCCTTCGAAGAGCTGCGGGCCCGGAGCGCGATCAGCGAGCGGGCGATCGCCAGCGACCGGGCGGCGGACTTCTCGGCACAGATCCGCGCCGGCCTTCCAGGACTGGAGCCGGAATGACACGCAGACAGCTCATCGCCGTTCTCGCGGCCGCCGGCCTGCTCGCCGCGGGCTGCGCGACACCCGTGGGGGTGCGCCGTGCGAGCGAGCGCCACATCTACGAGACCCTCACCGCCAACGCGCTCTCCACCGACGAAGCGAGCGTCTCTTCGCGCCAGGTGGCCCTGCGCCTGGGCCTGTCCGAGCAGCTCCGCGAGGACCCCGAGTCCGGCCTCGCCGAGCTCCACGCCCGGACCCTGGAGGAGATGGATGGGGACCGGCTCTTCGCCCTGGCCGAGTACTCCTTCATCCACGCCCGGCGGGTCCGCAGCCGTGCCTACTTCGTCGCGGCCTCGATCTACGCCTACGCGTTCCTGTTCCCCGAGGACGGCAGCTCGGCCCCCGACCCCCTCGACCCGCGCTTGCGCACCGGGGTGAACCTCTACAACCGCGCCATCGCGGCGGCCCTGGTCTCCGAAACCGGCGAGGTGGTGCTGCGGGAGCGCGAGTTCCCCTTCCACCTGGGCGTGCTGGATCTCTCCATCGATCCGGCCGGGTTCGAATGGGCGGACCGCCGCCTCGCGAACTTCGTCTCCGCCGCCGAGCTGGAGGTACGCGGCCTGCGCAACCGCTACCGCCGCAACGGGCTCGGAGCCCCTTTCATCGCAGACCCCCTCCCCGTCGAGGGAGGCGCCACCCCCGGCGAGAAGATACCCGTCGCCGAGAACGTCAAGGTCCCGGTGACCTTCGTGCTCCGCTACGCGGACGCCCGGGCCGCCCTGAGGAGGGGCCGATTTCCCGCCACCCTCGATCTCTACAGCCTGGAAGCCGCCACCGAGATCATGGTGGCGGGACGCCGCGTTCCCCTGGAGTACGAGACGACCTCGGCCCTCGCCTACGGTCTCGAGGTCTCCGACATCTGGAGCTTCGCCCTGCGCGGCTACCTGCGCGGCGACAGCCTGTCCGCCGGGGACGGACTCTTCATGATGCGGCCCCACGTGCCGGGCCGCGTCCCCGTGGTCCTGGTACACGGGACCGCGTCGAGCCCCGCACGCTGGGCCGAGCTGCTGAACGAGCTGGAGAGCGACCCGAAGCTGTCGGGTCGCATCGAGATCTGGTTCTTTATCTACGCCACCGGGAACCCGATCCTCTACTCGGCCAGCCTGCTGCGGGAATCCCTGCGCAGCGCCGTCCTCGAGCTCGGGGGGACGCAGCGGGATCCGGCCCTCGACCGGATGGTCGTGATCGGCCACAGCCAGGGCGGCCTGCTCGCCAAGGCCCAGGTGATCTCGAGCGGCGACCGCTTCTGGCGCAACCTGAGCGATCGGCCCATCGGCGAGTTAGACCTGAAGCCCGAGACCCGTGAACTCCTCGATCGGGCGATCTTCTTCGAGCCGCTTCCCTTCGTGAGGCGAGTCGTCTTCATCTCGACGCCCCACCGGGGAAGCTTTCTCGCCGGCAACTGGCTGGGACGCTTCGCCTCCGACTTGTTCAGGGCGCCCCAGAACCTGATGGGCACCAGCCTCGACCTGGCCCGGGCCGGTATCAGCGTGGCGGGAGATGCGACCCGGGCCGGTATCGACCTGGCGACCGGCGACGAGGACTCGAAGCTGCGCCGCCAGCTGGACCGCGTGCCGAGCAGCGTGGACAACATGAACCCCGAGAATCCCTTCTCGCGCACCATCTCGAGCATCCCCGTCGATCCCGGCGTGGTCGCCCATTCCATCATCCCGGTCCGCGGCGGCCCTCCGCCCCGGGGCCAGAACGACGGTGTCGTCGCCTACGAGAGCGCCCACATCGACGAGGCGGCGAGCGAGTACGTGGTCTTCCACAGCGGCCATTCCACCCAGTCCCATCCCGAGACGATCGAGGAGGTGCGCCGAATCCTGCTCAAGGACCTCGACGGGGCCGAGTAGCAGAAGAAGCTGCGCCCGCGGCCCTACGAGCGAGGCGGTGAGGGTACGCGGAGCACGGTGGCATAGAGCGGATAGACTCATCGCTTCCTGAACGCGATTCAGACGCGAAGCGGGTGTCGAACCGTGGCGGCGAGCCGCCGGCCTTGTGAACTTCACTCGCCTCAGGCGAGCCGCGCTTGCACGATCTCGGCGATGTCCATTACCCGGAGCTCGTCGTGCAGGCCCTCGGACTCGATCGCGTCTTCGAACATCCGGGCGCACTTGGGGCAGGCCACCGCGAGGACCTCGGCGCCACTCCCGGCGGCCTCGCGCACCCTGACCCGGGAGGGGCTGTCAGCTCCGCCTCCCAGGACATCTGTAAAGAAGTTTCCCCCGCCCCCGCCGCAGCAGAGGGCATCCGCCATGGCCCGGTCCATCTCCAACAGTTCGATGCCGGGGAGCGCTCCGAGCACCGCCCTCGGCGTCAGGTAATCCTTGTTGTGGCGGCCGAGATAGCAGGGGTCGTGGAACGCGACCCGCAGCCGTCGATTCCCTCGACCAAACTCGCCCTTTTCCAATAGCCCGGCCAGCAGCTGCGGGTAGTGGTAGGTCTCGAAGCTTCCGCCGAACTTGGGATACTCGTTCTTGATCGCGTGAAATCCGTGCGGTGAGAGGGTGACGATCTTCTCGACTCCCGCGGCCTCGAACTTCTCGATGTTCTCCCGCGCCAGTTGCTCGAACAGCCCGGTCTCTCCGAGCACCCTGACCTCGTTCCCGTCGCAGCGCTCCTCTTCGCCCAGGATTCCGAAGTCCACGCCCCATTCCAGGAGCAGCCCGGCTACCGCCCGGGCCATCTTCTGACCCCGCTCGTCGTACGACCCGGGGCACCCCACATAGAACAGGTACTCCTGGCCTGAATACCGTTCGATCCCCAGGCCTTCGGCCCATTTCGCCCGATCGGCTTCGGGCAGGTTGTAGGGATTGCCAAAGGAGTGGATGGCTCTGAGGTATCTCCCCACCGCATCGGGAACGACGCCCTGGTTGACCAGCTCTTCTCTCCCCGCGGTAAAGGCGTCTAGCAGGTCCGCCTTGAAGGCGGGGAACACACAGTGTTCCACGCAGTTGCCGCAGGCGGCACAGGAGAACAGGATCTCGGAGAGCCGCGAACTGGTCGCGATCTCGCCTTCGAGCCAGGCCCGGAGCAGCCACATCCGTCCTCCCGGCGCGTAGGTCTCGAATCTGAACTTCAAGTAGGAGGGACAGTTCAGATCCTGGTAGCTGCCGGGGAGCTTGCAGTATCCGCAGCGGAAGCATCTGTGCAGGATCTCCGCGTGTTCCATCAGTCCGTCTCCCAATTCCCGGGGTTCATGATTCCGTTCGGATCGAGAACCTTGCGAAGCCGGTTCATGAGAGAGAAGGTATTTGGATCCATCTTCCCGATGATCTGCTTCTGTGCCGGTGCTTCGGCCTTCCAGGGAATGCCGCCCATCTCGAGGACCGCCTCATTGGTGTCTTCGAGGGCTTCCTGGGCCCGCTTGACGTCGGACGGATCCGCCCGATTGAACGCGTAGCCGTAGAAGAACATCATGCAGTGTCCCAGGCCGATGATCCGGGCTCCCGTGGCGCATGCGACCCCGTGGCGCTCCGCGATCTCGAGCCCCTTCCGGTAGGCCTCCGGAAACAGCTCGATGGGCATGATCGCTCCCACGTACTCGAACCCACCTCCTTCTCTCGCGTCTGCGAAGATGGCGAGGGTCGTCTGGGGCTCCTCCAGGAAGCGCTGCTTCATCTCATCCGGGAGCGGCATGAACCCGCCGACCTTTTCGTCGATGTACACGCGCACGGATTCCCTGATCAGATCGCGCTTCAATCTGAGTTCCTCTTTGGTCTCGGCGCCGTACTTGATGTTGACGATCTGGAAGCCCCGCATCCAGGCCGGCGTCTCGGCCATGAAGGCGGTGATGTCCTCGGCCACGGCGACACCAGCCAGCCGATGGAGGACTCCCGGGACCAGCTCCGGGTCCTCGGTCGCGAACATGCCCACGTCACCGAGCGGGCGGTCGGGGTAGAGCTTGATGGCGAGCTTCGTGGCGATCCCGGTGGTCCCGTGCCATCCAATGAAGAGCCCCGCCAGGTCCGGCAGCGGCGCCCGGGAGAACCAGTAGGGAGAAGCCGCGCAGGACCCGATCTTCGCGATCTCGCCCGTCGGCAGCACCACCTCCATTCCGTTGAGCATGTCGGAATGAAAGCCTCCCGTGGCAGAGAGGTGCCCCGAGCCGTGGATCAGCACGTTGCCAGCAATCGTGGCGATGGGCGGGGCGTCCGGAATCGAATGCTTGAGCCCGGGATGATGCCTCTTGAGGTAGGCCTGGAGCATTCCCTGAGAGGCCCCCGCCTCCACGAGAACGGAGCGGCCGGTCTCGTTCACCTCCAGGATGCGGTTCATCCGTTTCATGTCCAGCACCATGCCCCCTTTGAGGGGCCTGGTCAGGCCGGAAAGGACGAGCCCTCCGCCCATCGGCACGACCGGGATCCGTCTCTGGTTCGCCAGCAGGACGATCTGCTGAACTTCTTCGGTGGAGTTCGGCATCACCACCAGGTCCGGCTCGCACGGCTCCATGGTCCCCGGATCCCGGGCGTAGATGAATCGCTCCTCCGGATCTCTCGAGACGTACTCGGCTCCGACGATCTTCACGAGTGCTTGGTATGTCTCTTCCATCGAATCACCGTCTCATTCATTCGCCCAGGGCGATCTGGCAGAGGTCGCTCATCAGGATCGGGGTCATGCCCCTCTCCGCCACCGGTCCGCTCAATCCCATCAGGCAGGCCGGGCAGTTGAACACGCAGTACTTGGCGCCGACCGCCTCCATGTCATCGAGGTTCCTCTTCTGTACGTCGTCGGCCAGGTTGTCGCGCTGGGCGATCCGGATGGTCGTCGCGCAGCACAGGGCATTCTCCCGGTCGTACTCCCGCTCCACCCGGTCCACGCCGATCCGTTCGAAGATCTCGTCCACCCAGTGCTCCGTCTCCGGTATCAGGCGGCTGGAGCAGGGACGCTGGTAGGCCACCTTCTCGCCAACGGGGCGTATCTCGCCCTTCAGCTCACGGAGTTTCTGCGTCAGGTAATCGAACAGATGCACCGGCTTGAAGGGGACCTCGATGCCGAAAGCCGGTGCCAGCTGGGTATAGGTGCCGTAACACTCATCGTGGAAGCAGATCAACTCGTCTACGCCACTGGGCTCCAGATAATGGCTCACGATGTTGTCGATCACGCGGGGAAGGCGTTCGCGGATCACCGAGTTCTTGCCGAAGTGGAGCCACATGACATTGCAGAAGATGTCCCTCCCGGAGATGATGGAGGCCCCCTCGAAGAGCTTCCCCCGGACGCATCCGGCCAGCATGGAAAAGGCGCACAGGTTGATCACCGGAGGCGTGACCTCGCCGGGCTGGATCTCGCCCCTGGGCTCCATGATCCTGAGCTGCTGCTTGGTCAGGGGGATCGGCACCGGCCAGGCCTGCAACTCTTCCTGGCGTTCCACGATCAGGTAGAAGGGGTGATTGCCGTAGGGACAGTACTCTTCACAGGCGTAACAGGTGGCGCACTCCCGGAGCACCCGGGAATCCTCACCATCGAGCAGGCGTTGTCTCTCTTCCCGGGCGGCTTCCAGGTCGAGGTCCATGTACTGACACCGGGTCAGGCAGTCGAACGTCTCGCATCTCGCACAGATCTCCGGGTCGTACTTCAGTTCGTACACTCCGCTGCCTCCTCTGCCGTGCTCTCGAGGTGCTACGGCGCGCTCCTGGCGAGCACGACCTCGTCCACCCACACTGTTCCGGTTCCGTCGATGACGAGGTTCAACTTGACGAGATCCGGCTTCTGGTTCTTCTCCAGGAAGAACGGCGTCTCCTGGGAGACCCATTCCGTCGAGCCCGAAAGCGGGGAATGAAGAGCGCGCGAAAAGAACTCACCACTCCCCGGGAAACGGCACCACATCTCGAGGTAGACCTGCCCTCGAGCTTCCTCCGTGCGGAGACGGGCGCGATAGACGAGCCGCGCATCGTCGACATCGATGCCTTCGACTTCGAAGAGGCGAACTGTGGTCGGACCGTCGGCTCTGATCTTGATCGATCCGTCACCATCACTCGTCACCTGCGTGTCCAACTCCACGCCAGAGCGCGTCAGCACACCCACGAGGTCACTGATCGAGTTTTCGAAGAGAATCTCTTCCGACGTCACCGGTGGGGAACAGGAGAGGAAGCCGGCAAGGGCCAGGACGAGCCCCACGAGGAGTAGTTTCCATCCCATACAGTACAACCCTCCGCGGTTCGAAGCCGCGGGCTCCCTCAGGCGAACTCCGCCGGAGCCAATCCGCGCGCGACCTCTTCGAGCTTGGCCAGGTCGAAGATCCGAATGCCCTGCCCCTGCGTCTCGATGAGTCCGCAGTCGACCAGCCGGTGGAGCGTTCGAGAGAGTGTTTCGCTGGTGAGGTTCAGGTGGCTGGCGAGATCCTTCTTTCGCATCGGCAGCGTGAACTCGCCCTGGCCCCCGGTGCTGTCCGACTTGATCAGGTGCCGGGCGACACGGGCGGTCGCGTCTCGAAGCACCAGATCTTCCAGCAGGCCCACCAGATGATGGACCCACTTCGACATGCCGCTCATGATCTCGATGCAGAAGCTGTGGTCCTCGTCGATGATTCGTCGGAATCCCGCTTCGGGGATCAGCACACAGATCGAATCCTCGGTCACGTCCGCGTGAGCGGGGCAATCGAACCGTCCGATGGCAGCGACTTCGGCGAAGGTCATTCCAGCGCGGGCGAAATGCAGAACATGCTCCTTCCCGCTGGGAGCGGTCTTGAAGACGCGTACGGTCCCCTCGCCCACCACGTAGATCCCAGGACACGGGTCGCCCTCGCGGAAGATCGTCTGCCCCCGTCCGAAGCGAACCGTCCGGGCGATCTTCGTGACCTTCTCGAGAGATCCCGGGGTGAGTCCGCCAAACAGACCACATCCCCGGATGATCTCGGCCGCCGTCCTGTCCATGTCGGTCCCAGGGGAGAGCCGAGAAATGATCCCGGCTTGCTCGATGATCGAGTATGTCGAAGCTGTTCCCCGCGGGCAAGCTCGTCCGCGGTGAATCAGAAGCTGGGAAAAGGCGCTCCGTAACGGTGGTCACCGACCCAGGAGTGTGATAATGAGCGGCTTGGAACGAGGCGAGATTCCTCTGGCTGGTCTGCTCACGCCCCGATCAGCCGCAAGAGCCCGAAGCGCTCAGCGATCCGAACGCCAGCCCCCCGAGATAGCGACGAGGTCATCTCCAAGGAGGGAAGAGATTGCGATCGAACCACGCGTTGAGAGCGCAAGACCGAAGTGGGGGCAACGGCCGGCGTGCCGTTGCGCTCCTGGCAGCCGCATTCCTCCTACTCTGGGGAGGGGGCCCGGTCCGGGCGGGCGCCGAGCAGCAGCAGAACGACGGATGCCAGGTCACGCCGTCGATCGGTTGCTCGTTCGGGGATCACAAGGTCGATCTCTCCTTCACGACTCGTCTCCGAATCGAATTCTGGGATGCGCACGCTGACGATACCGACACCTTCTACGCGGCCCGCAGCCGCGTCGGGCTCAAGTACTCGTACGGCGGCCTGCTCACCCTCTTCGGTGAGTTTCAGGACGCGCGGATCTACAGCCTCTCGCCCTCCAGCCTCTCGCCCCCCAATGGCGCTGCCGGCCTCTATCGGGCCTTCGCCGACGGCCGAAGCCGCACGCACAGCGACCGGCTCCGCCAGCTCTGGCTGGAGGTGAAGCCCATCGAAGGGCTGGGCGTCCGGATCGGACGGCAGGACATCAAGCTCGGCACCCAGGCGATGTACCCGGAGCCCAACTGGAAGTACCTCAAGATCAAGCGCGGCTCCCAGCGGCTGGTCGGAACCGTGGGCTGGACGCACGCTGAGCGGAGCAACGACGGTATCAGCGTCTCCTACGACACGGGCGGAGGCCACCACCTCTACGCCTTTGCCGCCCGACCGACCACCGGTGTTTTCGACATCGAGGACGCCTACCACAGGCAGGACGACATCAACTATGGGGGCCTCTCGTGGACGGTGAAGCGCGACACCTGGATCCCGCACACCGAGCTGCGGCTGTTCGGCCTAGCCTACGACGATGATCGCTCCGCGAGACACGGCGGCCGGCCGGACGACGTGGAGGTCTACACGCTGGGCTTCTCCACGATCGGGATCTTTCCGATGGGCCCCGGAAACATCGATCTGCTGGTCTGGGGCGCCTACCAGTTCGGCGATTTCACACCCCCCCCTCCTGCAACGAGCGACCTCGACCACTCGGCGGCCGCCGGCATCCTGGAGATCGGCTACCAGTTCACCGAGGTCACCACCAAGCCCTGGCTCCGCCTCGGCGTCAATGTCGCCTCGGGGGACGGCGACCCGAACGACGGCGACCACCGGACCTTCTTCAACATGCTCCCGACCAACCACCTCTACTACGGCTTTGCGGACCGGTGGGCCTTCCAGAATCTGGTCGACTGGTTCGCGCAGCTGATGCTAAAACCCCACGAGAAGGTTGCCGTCAACCTGATGCTGCATCAGTTCTCACTTCAGAACGACGACGACTTCCGGTACTTCGGAACCGGCGCCTACAACCGGACCAACTTCGGCTACGGAGCGCAGCCGTCCCGAGGTCATCGGACCGGTGGAACCGAGATCGACGCGGTGGTGAACTACGCCGTCAGCAAGCACCTGTCGGTCCAGGGCGGTTTCGCCCACATGTGGGGACACGGAGTCACCAACGCCTTTACGGATGACGACGTCACCTTTGGCTATCTGGAGGTGACCCTCAAGTACTGAGCAGAGCTCCCGAGTCAGAGGGGTGACCTTGATCCAGGTCAAGGAGATGGCGCCTTGGCCATGCTAGAACGCTCTTCGGGAGTGTCGCGCCACTGACTGCATCACCCATGGGGCTCCGAGAGCTAAAGGCGCAGCCGGAAAGTCTACCTGCATTCGGCCGCCCCTGCGGCGGGCTGAGTGCGTTGCGGTCCCTCCTGAACGGAGAAGTCCATGATGATCTCGGGAGTGCTGGTGGTCTCGAAGCCCGAGCACCAGAGCCAGGTCCGAACGGCGCTGGAGATGTTCCCGTGGGCGGAGGTCCACCACGCGGATCCAGACGGGCGTCTGGTGATCACCATCGAAGCCGACGACGTCGAGCAGGCCACTGCGCGGCTCTGCGAGGTCAAGGAGCTGCCGCGGGTCATTCTGGCCGAGATGGTGGAGCACTACGTCGAGGACCAAAGCGAGCAATGAAGAGATGGACGGAAAGAAGGGGAAGCCACGCTTCGCGCTGGGATAGAATGCGGGGCGATCACCGGGTCCCAACCGACCACGAGGTCAGGAAAGACGGGAGAGAGCAATGAGCCAGACGCGGCGCGAATTCATCAAGACGGCGGTCGCCGCCTCCGTGGCCACCGGTCTCGGGATGTGGGTGCCCCCCGAAGCCCGCGCCCAGGCCAAGGCCCTGGATCAGGACCTGAAGTGGGACAAGTCGGTGTGTCGATTCTGCGGGGTGGGCTGCGGGATCATGATTGCCACCCGAAAGGGACGCGTCGTCGCGGTCAAGGGCGACCCGGAGTCACCGGTCAACCGGGGCCTCAACTGCATCAAGGGATACTTCAACGCCACCATCATGTACGGCGAGGATCGGCTGACTCGCCCTCTGCTGCGCATGAAGGACGGCAAGTACGACAAGAAGGGTCGTTTCGAACCGGTGAGCTGGGAGACCGCCCTCGATGTCATGGAGGAAAAGTTCAAGGAGTACTACGCGAGTGATGGCCCGGCGAGCGTCGCCATTTTCGGATCGGGGCAGTACACCATCGACGAGGGGTACGCCGCCGCGAAGTTCATGAAGGCGGGAGTCCGCTCCAACAACATCGATCCCAACGCGCGACATTGCATGGCCTCGGCCGTTGCGGCCTTCATCCAGACCTTCGGGATCGACGAGCCCCCCGGATGCTACGACGACATCGAGTTGACCGATGCGGTCGTCTGCTGGGGCGCCAACATGGCCGAGTGTCACCCGATCCTCTGGTCGCGGGTCACGGACCGCAAGTTGACCCACGAGAAGATGAAGATCGTGAACCTCTCCACCTTCGGCAATCGCTGCAGCGACGTGGCCGATCTGGAGATCATCTTCGAGCCCCAGACCGACCTCGCGATCCAGAACTTCATCGCGCGAACCATGATCGAGAAGGATGCGGTGAACCAGGACTTCGTGAAGAAGCACTGCATCTTCGCCGCCGGCCCGACGGACATCGGTTACGGACTTCCGGCCGATCATCCGCGAGAGCAGGGGCAGAAGATGCGCGACAAGGCCGGCGCCCACTGGGCCATCCCCTTCGAGCAGTTCAAGGAGAATCTGGCCCCCTACACCGCCGAGTACGTCAGTGAGCTCTCGGGTGTCCCGAAGGAGAAGCTGATCGAGTTGGCCGAGCTCTACGCCGACCCCGAGCGCAAGGTGCTCTCCTTCTGGACCATGGGCTTCAACCAGCACACCCGGGGCACCTGGGTGAACGAGCAGTCGTACATGCTCCACCTGCTGGGCGGGAAGATCTCGACGCCTGGGTCGGGTGCTTTCTCCCTGACCGGTCAGCCATCCGCATGCGGAACGGCCCGCGAGGTCGGAACCTTCGCCCACCGGCTGCCGTCGGACATGGTGGTCGGGAACCCCGCTCACCGCGCGAGGTGCGAGAAGCTCTGGCGCCTCCCCGCGAAGACGCTGAATCCCAAGGTGGGCACCCACGCGGTGAAGATGATGCGCAAACTCCGGAGCGGAGAGGTGCGCTTCCTGTGGGCCATGGTGACCAATCCATTCCAGGACTTCGCCAACGCCAACGAGTGGATCCGGGCGGCCCGCGAGGGCGACAACTTCATCGTCGTTTCGGACTGCTATCCCACCGTGTCAGCCAAAGTGGCGGATCTGGTCCTACCGGTCGCCATGATCTACGAAAAGTGGGGCGCCTACGGCAACGCCGAGCGGCGCACCCAGCACTGGCGGCAGCAGGTCAAGGCTCCCGGCGAGGCCAAGGGCGATCTCTGGCAGATCCTGGAGTTCTCGAAGCGCTTCAAGCTGAAGGAGGTCTGGCGTGAACTCCCCCTCCCGGGCCTGGAGGCCGAGGGCTTCGAGAACGGGAAGCTTCCCGATGTCCTGGCCGAGGCGAAGGCGCTGGGATACGACCCGGAGCAGAGCCTCTACGAGATTCTCTTCGCCAGCGAGGAGATGACCTCGCACAAGTGGCCGGATCCGATCGCCGAGGGTCATCCCAACGACATCGCCGAGGATTTCGGGTTCTTCGTGCACAAAGCCCTGTGGACGGAGTACCGCCAGTTCGGTCTGGGTAACGGACACGATCTGGCCGATTTCGACACCTATCACCGGGTACGCGGGCTGCGCTGGCCGGTGGTGAACGGCCGCGAGACCCAGTGGCGCTATCGGGAGGGCTACGACCCGTACGTGAAGCCCGGGGAGGGATTCAACTTCTACGGCAAGGCGCTCAAGAAGATCCCGTCTGGTGGTCCCGGGGGAGAGAAGGTCGATCTCACAGGCAAGGCCAAGATCTTCTTCCGGCCCTATGCGCCGGCGGCGGAGAGTCCGGACGACGAGTACGACCTGTGGCTCTGCACCGGCCGCGTGCTCGAGCACTGGCACTCGGGCTCGATGACGAAGCGGGTCCCTGAGCTCAATCGCGCCGTTCCCTACGCCAAGTGCTACATGCATCCGGACGACGCCGAGGCGAGGGGACTCAAGCGCCACGACGTGGTCGTCCTCGAATCCCGGCGAGGCAAGGTGAAGATCCGCATCGAGACCCAGGGGCGGGACCGGCCGCCGCGGGGCCTGGTCTTCGTGCCGTGGTTCGACGAGAACGTCCTGATCAACAAGCTCACCCTGGACGCCACCTGCCCGATTTCGAAACAGACCGACTACAAGAAGTGCGCCTGCAGGGTCCGTAAGGCTTGATCATGACCGGTGGGAGCGAGGGGATTCATCGGTGACGGCCAGTGTCTAAACTGCGCGCGATGCCTGGAGGTCTGTCCTCGCGGCGCGTTCAGCTTCATCTCGAGGTTCAATGCGCGTCCCGTCCCGGACGACGGGCGCGCCCAAGAAGACGGAGGTCCCGATGGAAAGGAACACGAAGTTCGCCGCTTGGATCCTGGCGCTGCTCGCGCTGGTCTTGATGGCGCCGTCGGAAGGAGAGGAGGGGATGGCGGAGGTGGACGACGGAGTGGACGTCTACTTCCGGGACGCGGACCTGGGTGCGATGAGCTCTCAGGCGCTGGCAGCGTACGGCGACGCGGATCCGGGTGACGCGGGAACGCTGGAGCGGTCCTTCGAGGGCGCACCGCCCCAGATCCTCCACACCGTGGAGGACATGTTGCCGATCACCTCTGGATCGAACGACTGCCTGGACTGCCACCATCCCGAGAATACCACCGACGAGGAGGACTATCCGATCCCCGACTCCCATTTTCAGCAGGCCGTCATGGCCAGAGGGCAGCCCGGGGAATCGATGGTCTGGAAGGTGCAGGGGTACAAGAAGAGTGACGACGTGGCGGGCACTCGCTTCAGCTGCACCATGTGCCACACGCCCCAGGCCATGAACGTGAAGACGCCCGCCAGCCTCTGTCCCCCCGAGAAGAAAAAGGACGCCGGGGAGGAGGAGAGTCGCTAGCCAAGCAAACGGACGCCATCCAGCCCGCCACCCGCCAGCTCGCGGGGGAGAAACGCCCCGGCCCGGACAGGTCGCACCCGCAGGCGCCAGCCCGAAACCCGGAAGAGCCAAAAAAATGAGCCGAACTTGATCTGGATCAACGCGGTGTCTTTGCGGTCGGAGCAAGATGTGGGCGGTAGAGAAAATCCGGGCTTCCCACCATTGGGAGGGCCGGGAGCAGAAGCCCACGAAATCAAGCCCAAAGATGGCACCTCGCGTGGTATTTGTAGTACCTCCGGTCGCCGTGTCGGCTATCGATCCTCGCCGCTCAGCGGCTCGGGAAACGGCTGAGGACATCTTGAGATCAAGAGCCTGTTGGCGGCGTTGCCCGGGCACGACCGAGGCGGTGGGACAGAGGCCTGTCCCGACTCAGCTTCCGAGCCCGAGCGGGGAGCGGGGAGCCCGGTGACCGGCGGATCTGGACAGCTTCGCATCGAGGTCCCCGGTGTGGGATATCACCGTCACCTCATCTCGTGTCAGGACGCCTGCCCCGTCCACACCGATGCGCGGGGCTATGTGAGGGCGATCGCGGAGGGGCGCTTCGAGGAGGCCTACCTGATCGCGCGCGGGCCCAACCCGTTCTCCTCCATCTGCGGGCGCATCTGCGGCGCTCCGTGCGAGGCCGCGTGCCGGCGCGGCCAGATCCCGCAGCTCGACGATGACGGCCGTTACATTGCCGACGACCAACCCATCTCCATCCGCGTCCTCAAGAGGTTTGCGTGCGAGCGATGCGGGGTGGACGCCCGCCCCCCGGAGGAGGTGTGGGAGTCGGTTCGATCCTACGTCCCAGAGGTCTGTGCAGATGCCGAGGAGCTGGCGGCGCTGCTCCGGGCATCGATTCGAGGTGGATTCAAACCGGTCGATGGAGAGAAGGTCGCCATCATCGGCGCCGGCCCCGCCGGCTTGTCCGCGGCCCACGATCTCGCGCTGATGGGCTTCCGCCCGGTGGTCTTCGAGTCCGAGCCCGTCGCGACCGGAATGCTCTATCTCGGTGTTCCCGAGTACCGGCTTCCACGCGATCTGATTCGCCGCGAGGTGGCGGTGATCGAGGCCCTGGGCGCGGAGATCCGCTGCGGGGTCACCGTCGGGAAGGACGTCTCGTTCGCCGACCTCCGCCGCGATTACGCGGCGGTGGTGATCGGCGTAGGCGCCAAGCGTTCCCGGGGGCTCGATCTGCCGGGCGAGCGGGGTCCGCGCGTCTACGGAGGGGTGGACCTGCTCCGCTCCGTGGCGCTCGGTGAGCCCATCGACCTCGGCGAGGAGGTGGTGGTGATCGGCGGCGGCAACGTGGCCTACGACGTCGCCCGCACCGTGCTGCGGCAGGCCGCCTACGATACCGCCCGCACCGCCGCCCGGCTGCCCGGAACGCGCCTGGTTCGGCTGGTCTCGCTCGAAACGCTGGAGGAGATGCCCGCGGACACGGTCGAGATCCGCGAGGGAGAGGAGGAGGGTGTCGAGCGCCTCAACGGCTGGGGCCCCGTGGAGATCTCGCGCGAGAATGGCGGAGCGGTGACGGGCGTCATCTTCCGCCGCTGCACACAGGTTTACGACGAGCAGCGCCGCTTCGCCCCCGTCTACGACGAGTCGGAGCGGCAGTCCGTGGCGTGCGACACCGTGCTGCTGGCCACCGGCCAGACCACGGACCTCCAGTTCCTCGAGGACGGGGGGGCGGATGTCGAGCAGCTCCGGCCCGGCTGGCCCACCATCGACGCCGAGACCCTGGAGACGACCGCCCCCGGTGTCTTCGTCGCGGGTGACCTCGCTCACGGAACCAAGCTCCTGATCGACGCGGTGGCCTCGGGCAAGCAGTGCGCCCGCTCCGTCTACCGCCACGTCACCGGCCGCGAAGTTCGGCCCGAGATGGTGGAGGCCCACATTCCCCTCGAACGTTACCGCCGCGAGCATGGCTACGAGGCCCTTCGGCGCGTCGAGGTGCCCACGCTGTCACCGGCCGAGCGCCTGGCGAGCCCCGGCGCCCTGGTCGAGGTCGGCTACAGCGAGGAGCAGGCGCGCCGCGAGGCCTCGCGTTGCCTCGACTGCGGCGTGACTCCCGTGTTCGATGGCGAGCGCTGCGTGCTGTGCGGCGGATGCGTGGATGTCTGCCCGACCCTGTGCCTCAAGATCGTTCCCCTTGCCGACCTCGAAGCGTCCGCCGACCTCGAGACCGCCATCGAGGCCACGCTCGGCACCGACGCAGACCGTGATGAGAACTGCGCCATCGTCAAGGACGAGGACCGCTGTATCCGCTGCGCCGAGTGCGAGATGCGCTGCCCCGTCGACGCGATCTCGATGGAACGCATTCAGTTCAGTGCGAGTTGGAGAGCCACAGCATGACCACCAAGCCCTCATCGGCCGGTGAGACCCGCTCCCGCCTCGACCCGGAGGCGGTCGCGCGCCGCGACTTTCTGGGCCTCGCCGCCAGATGCTCGGCGGCCACCGCCTTTCTCTTGGCGACGTTGGGCCTCGCGCGCCTCCCCAAGACCGCCGTGCTCCCATCGCCCTCCAAGAAGTTCCGCGTCACGCTGCCGGAGTCGCTCCCGCCGGGAGAGCCCTATCAGCCTCCGGGCCGGTCGGTCGCGGTCTTCCGCGACGAAGATGGGGTCTACGCGATCTCGAAGATCTGCACCCACCTCGGCTGCATCGTCAATCCCGTGCCGACCGGGTTCGACTGTCCCTGCCACGGCTCGCGCTTCGATGCCAAGGGCGACGTGATCCGCGGCCCGGCGCCCAAGCCCCTCGACTGGTTGGCCGTCGCCAGGGCCGCTGACAACACCTACCTGATCGACGAGGGCAGCACCGTGCCTCTCGGAACCAAGGAGATGGCATGAGCCAGGGGTCTCCGCCCGCGCTCCGGCGCCTCCTCGCCAACCTGAGGGCGATGCCGCGCGCCTTCTGGGAGACGGCCTTCCGTTCGGGCAAGCCCACCACCGACCGCACGCGCTCGGCGTTCGTCTTCGGCAACGTCTTCTACCACCTCCACTCCGCGCGGGTTCATCGGTGGAGCCTGCGCTGGCCAACGACGTGGGGGTTGGGGCTCATCACCTTCTGGTCGTTCGCGCTGACCGTGGTCACCGGCATTCTGCTGATGTTCTACTACATGCCCTACCCGGAAGGCGCCTACGAGTCGATGAAGGACATCCAATTCGTCGTGCCGACCGGGCGGCTGGTGCGCAACCTGCACCGTTGGGCGTGCAACGTGATGGTGGTGGCGGTCTTCTTGCACATGGCGCGGGTGTTCTACACGGCGGCCTACCGGGCACCGCGCGAGTTCAACTGGGTGGCGGGGATCCTCCTGATGGCGCTGACCCTGGCGCTGGCGTTCACCGGCTATCTGCTGCCGTGGGACCAGCTGGCGTACTGGGCCATCACCATCGGCGCCAACATCGCGCAGTCGCCGCGGGAGGTGACCGATGCGCTCGGGGTCACCCACATCTTCGACCCGGGCGGTCTACAGAAGCTCCTGCTGCTCGGCTCCGAGGAGGTGGGCAAGGAGGCCCTGCTCCGGTTCTATCTGCTCCACATCATGATTCTGCCGCTGGTGCTGGTGGCCCTGCTCGCCGTCCACTTCTGGCGCATCCGCAAGGACGGAGGCCTCGCGCGGCCTGATGACGCCGGCCAGCGCCTGGGCCCTCCCCCGCCCGGCACCTATCCCGTCTTCACCGAGGAGCCCCAGAAGACCTACCAACTCGCGGCGATCGTCCGCGGGCGCACGCCTCAGGTGAGCCAGGGGCCGGAGAACACGCTTCCCGCCATGCCCCACGTGTTCTACGCCGAGCTGGGGGTGCTGATGTTCACCGTCTTCCTGTGCATGCTCCTGGCGGTTTTCTGGGACGCTCCGCTCAAGGAACTGGCCAATCCCCAGGTGCCCGAGAACCCGGCCAAGGCGCCGTGGTACTTCCTCGGGCTCCAAGAGATAGTGTCGTTCTCCGCTTTCACGGGCGGGATCGGCATTCCCACGCTGTGCGTGATCGCCCTCGGCCTGATCCCCTATCTCGACCGCGAGCGCGATGGCACGGGCCTGTGGTTCGGCGGTCCGGGCGGGGTGCGCCTGTTCTTGGGTTCGGTGGCCTTCGGCCTGGCGGCGGTGATTGGGGTCGAGGCGTTCGCCATCCAGTTCGGCTGGCTCCGTGAGTGGTGGCTCGACGTGCCGCAGCTGCTGGTCACGTTCGTCAACCCGGGGACCGTCCTGGTGCTGATCTACTTCCTCTACTCCGTCTGGGTGGCCCGGAGATACAACTCGACTCGGGCGGGGGCACTCGCCGTGTTTACCTGTTTCCTGTGCGGGTTCATCATCCTGACGATCATCGGGACCTATCTCCGCGGGCCCAACTGGGAGTTCTACTGGTCGCAAGCCGACTGGCCGGTGCACTGAGATGAGACTGAACAAGCATCTTCTTCTGTGGTCGAGCCTGGGGTCGTTGATTCTGCTGGTCTGGGCCGCCTACCAGGAGAATGCGCTTCAGGAATGGCGTGTCATCCAGACGGACTACCGGCGCCGGCTCGCGGCGAATGACGAGGCCGCGTTCAGCGTCCAGCTCCGTCAGGTCGTCGTTCCGAGTCTAGGAGTCGTCGACCGCTGCGTCTCATGTCACCTGGGCATGGCGCCGGGGGTGGAGGCAATCAGCGGCGACCCGCTATTCGCCCCGCACCCCGATATCCCCCATGACCCGATGGAGCTCGGATGCACCTCGTGCCACGGGGGTCAGGGGCGGGCGACGGTGAGCGCCGACGCCCACGGCGACGTCGATCACTGGCCCGAACCCATGCTCCCGGTGCGCTTCGCCTCGGCCGGGTGCGGAACCTGCCACACCCACCTGGCGATTCCGAACATCGACCAGGTGAATCGACAGGTCGCGCTTCTCGAGCGTCACGACTGCCTGGCCTGTCACCGCCTCGACGGGCGAGGCGGCACCTTTCGTCCCGGCGGTGCGGCGGGGATGGAGGGCCCGGATCTCTCGCGCGTGGGTCTCACGGGCTTCCGCCCCGGCTGGTACGAAGGCCACCTGGCGGAGCACCGGGCGGCCCGCGAGGGAGCCTGGCGCCACTCCTTCGGGGAGATCCCCGAGGCGCCCCGGCACGCCATCGAGCTGTATCTTCGCACGAGGGTCGGCGCACCCGGCCTCGTGGATGCCAAGGCATTGTTTCACTCCCTGGGATGCCGGGGCTGTCACAGCATCGGGGGAGTGGGCGGCGATGACGGGCCCGACCTGACGACCGAGGGGCTCCTCGACCCGGCGCGCCTCGACTTCACCCACGTACCCGGCGAGCACACCGTCGAGAACTGGCTGGCCGAGCACTTCCGATCACCGGCGAAGGTGGTGCCGGGCTCAAAGATGCCTGTCCTGGGTCTCCGCGAAGAGCAGATCGGGACACTGACCTTCTACCTCCTCTCGCTGCGCCGCCGCGCCGCCGCCGAGGCCGAGTGGCCCATGGACCGGGTTCGCGCCGAGCGCCTCAACGAGCGCGAGTTCTCCACCGACCCGCATACGCTCTACCGGACTTTCTGCGCAGCGTGCCACGGTCCCGATGGCGAGGGCATGCGCTATCCGGGCATGGCCGCCTTCCCCGCCGTCGGCAACGCGGAGTTCCTCGCCGTCGCCTCGGACGATTTCCTCCGCCAGAACATCCAGCATGGCCGTCCGGGACGGCGGATGCCGGCCTGGGGCGACAAGGAGGGAGGCCTGCGCCCAGAGGAGATCGAGGCCATCATCGGTCATCTCCGTACCCTGGGCGGGGGCGCGAGGCCCGCCGCGGACGGCCGCCCGACACGCTGGGTGGACGGCGACCTAAAGCTGGGCGGGTCCCTCTTCACCCGCCACTGCGCCGGGTGCCACGACAAGGCGGGCCAGGGCCTGGAGGGCCCGGCCCTGGCCAATCCGAATCTGCTCCGAAGCGCGACCGACACCTATCTGTTCGAGACCATCCGCCGCGGCCGGCCTGGCACCTCGATGCCGGCGTTTGCCAGACCGTCGACGCTGCGGCCCGCCCTGACCAACGCGGAGATCGAATCTCTCGTCGCATTTCTCCGAACCTGGGAGGTGAATCGATGAAACCCGTGGACATGACCCGCCGAGGATTTCTCGAGGCGATGGCGGTGGCCGGATTCGGCGCCTTCGCCGCCTCCGCCAGCCGGGCCTGGGCTCTCGACGCCATCGAGAACCCGCTCGCGCACTACCCCAGTCGCGACTGGGAGCGGACCTACCGCGATCTCTGGGCCACCGACTCGAAGTTCACCTTCCTGTGCGCTCCGAACGATACCCACAACTGCATCCTCGACGCCCACGTGCGCTCCGGGGTCATGGTCCGCATCGGCCCGACGATGCGTTACGGCGAGGCGACCGATCTCTACGGCAACCGCGCCTCCCACCGGTGGGACCCGCGCTGTTGCCAGAAGGGGCTCGCCCTAACGCGGCGATTCTACGGCGATCGCCGCGTCCGGCACTGCCGGATCCGCGCGGGGTTCAAGCGCTGGGTCGAGGCCGGATTCCCGCGCGGCGAGGATGGAAGACCCCCGGTCGAGTATCTCAACCGGGCGCGTGACGAGTGGGTGCGCGCCACCCACGACGAGGCGGCGTCGGTGGTCGCGGCCACGCTGAAGAACATCGCAGAGACCTACTCCGGCGAGGAGGGGATGGAGCGCCTGCGCGCCCAGGGCTACATGGAGGAGACCATCCAGGCCACCCGCGGCGCCGGTACCCAGGTGCTCAAGTTCCGCGGCGGGATGCCCCTGTTGGGCATGACTCGCATCTTCGGCCACTACCGAATGGCCAACTCGATGGCCCTGCTCGACGACCATATCCGCGGCGTCGGCCCTGAAAAAGCCCTCGGAGGCCGCGGCTTCGACAACTATTCGTGGCACACGGACCTCCCCCCCGGCCACCCGATGGTCACCGGCCAACAGACGGTCGACTGGGATCTCAACGCCATCGAGCACGCGCGGCTCGGCATCGTCTGGGGCATGAACTGGATCTGCACCAAGATGCCCGACGGCCACTGGCTCACCGAGGCGCGCCTCAAGGGAACCAAGATCGTCGTGATCGCTTGCGAGTACTCGGCGACGGCCAGCAAGGGCGACGAGGTCATCGTGGTCCGCCCGGGCGTGACTCCCGCTCTGGCCCTCGGGCTGGCGCACGTGATCCTGCGCGAGGGGATCTACGACCGCGACTACGTGCTTCGGTGGACCGACCTGCCGACTCTGGTGCGGATGGACAACCTCAAGCGCCTGCGGGCCGAGGATGTCTTCGGAGGCGGACCCGCGCCGCTTCGAAACCAGACGCGCATCCTGCGGCAGGGCGAGTCGGCCGGCCATCCCGGTTCCCACAGCGACCAGGTGATTGCCGAAAGCCTGCGCAACGAGTGGGGCGACGCCGTGTGGTGGGACAAGAAGACGGGAGCACCCAAGCTCCTCACGCGCGACCAGGTAGGCCGACACTCGAACGTCGGCGACCCCCTGCTCGAGGGCGAGATCGAAGTCACCCTGGCCGACGGGCAGAAAGTCCGCTGCCGCCCCAGCTTCGACGTGATCAAGGAGTACACCGATCACTTCGACCCCAAGACGGTGGAGGACCTCACCTGGGCCCCGGCGAAGGCGGTCGAGCAGCTGGCTCGCGAGATCGCCGCCGTGCCGGGAACCACGCTGTTCGGCGTGGGCATGGGACCGAACCAGTTCTTCAACAACGACAACAAGGACCGGGCCATCTTCCTGCTCGCCGCCCTCACGGGAAACGTCGGCCGGATCGCCGGCAACGTCGGCTCCTACGCCGGAAACTACCGCGTTTCCCTGTTCAACGGGTTCCCCCAGTGGATCGGCGAGAACCCCTTCGACATCGAGCTCGACCCCGACAAGCCCGCCCGGCCCAGGCAGTACTGGAGGCCCGAGTCGGCCCACTACTACAACCACGAGGACAAGCCACTGAAGGTCGGTCACCGGATGCTCACCGGATCGACGCACATGCCGACTCCCACCAAGTCGATGTGGTTCGCCAACGCCAATTCGATCCTCGGCAACGTCAAGTGGCACTACAACGTGGTCAACAACGTCCTGCCCAACATCGAGATGATCGCCGTGCAGGACTGGTGGTGGTCGACCTCCTGCGAGTGGGCCGATGTCGTCTTCGCGGTCGACTCCTGGTCGGAGCTCAAGCACCCGGACATGACCTGCTCGGTGACCAACCCCTTCCTCACCGTATTCCCGCGCACCCCGATTCCCCGCGCCTTCGAGACCATCGGCGACATCGAGGTCCTGGCCCTGGTGGGCCGGCAGATGGCCCAGTTGACCGGCGACCAGCGCTTCAGGGACATGTGGCGTTTCGTCGAGGAGGGCCGGACCGACGTCTATTTGCAGCGCATCCTCGACCACTCCTCGAACAGCAAGGGCTACGACTTCCTCGAGATCGAAGAGAAGGCCAAGCAGGGGATCCCGACCCTGTTGATGAACCGCACCTACCCCAAGGCGGTCGGCTACGAGCAGGTGAGCGACTCGCGGCCGTGGTACACCAAGACCGGTCGCCTCGAGTTCTACCGCGATGAGGATGAGTTCATCGAGGCGGGCGAGAACCTGCCCGTCCACCGAGAGCCGATCGACTCCACGTTCTACGAGCCCAACGTCATCGTCGCCCCGCCGTCCGAGTGCATCCGGCCGGCGGGCCCCGAGGACTACGGCGTCGAACGGAACGACATCTCGGGCGAGACCCGCCAGGGGCGCAACGTGGTCCGCCCCTGGTCGGAGCAGAAGAACGCGCCGCACCCCCTGCGCGCCGACGGCTACACCTTCGTCTTCCATACCCCCAAGTATCGCCACGGCGCGCACACCCTGCCGGTGGATACTGACATGATCGCCATCCTGTTCGGGCCGTTCGGAGACATCTACCGTCACGACAAGCGCAAGCCCGGCGTCGGCGAGGGCTACGTCGACATCAACCCGGCGGATGCCAAGGCCCTGGGCGTCGAGGACGGCGACTACGTCTGGATCGACTCCGACCCCGAGGACCGTCCCTTCCGCGGGTGGCAGGACAGGCCGGAGGACTACAAGTTCTCGCGCCTGCTCTGCCGCGCCCGCTACTACCCCGGCACGCCGCTGGGCATCACCCGCATGTGGTTCAACATGTACGGCTCGACGCCCGGATCCGTGGAGGGCCATGAGACGCGGACGGACGGCCTTGCGAAGAACCCCCGCACCGGATACCAGGCCCTGTTCCGCTCCGGGTCGCATCAGTCGGCTACTCGCGGCTGGCTCAAGCCCACCTGGATGACCGACTCGCTGGTGCGCAAGGGCATCGCCGGCCAGCAGATCGGCAAGGGCTTCCTGCCCGACGTCCACTGTCCCACGGGCGCACCGCGCGAGTCGATCGTGAAGATCACCCGAGCCGAGCCGGGCGGCATCGGCGCCGAAGGGCTCTGGCGTCCCGCCGCCCAGGGTCTGCGCCCGAGCTACGAGGGCGAAGCGATGCAGAAGTACCTGCAGGGTGGCTTCACCTCGAAAACCCAAGCTTGAGAGAGGTCAGAGACCATGTCGCTCGTACGGAACTGGCAAATCGAGAGGTCGATGTCGTACTGGTACCCGGAGTCGCGCCCGCGTAGGCAGTTCGCCGCAGTCTTCGACATCAACAAGTGTATTGCCTGCCAAACCTGCACGCTCGCCTGCAAGACCACCTGGACCTCCGGCAAGGGCCAGGAGTACATGCTCTGGAACAACGTCGAATCCAAGCCCTATGGCTTCTACCCGCTCGGCTGGGACGTCAAGCTCCTCGAGGCGCTCGGCACCCAGCAGTGGCAGGGAACGACCTACGAGGGCCGGACGATCTTCGAGGCGGCCGGCGCCGGCGAGCGCGCTCTCGGCTGGCGGCCGGACGACGAGGACTACGCCTACCCCAACTGCGGTGAGGACGACTGCGCCGGCGGCGTGACCCGTGGCGCCCACATCCAGCTCCCCCACGAGCTGAGCTGGATGTTCTACCTCGCTCGCATCTGCAACCACTGCACCTACCCTGCCTGTCTCGCCTCCTGCCCGCGCGGCTCGATCTACAAGCGTCCCGAGGATGGAATCGTCCTGGTCGATCAGCAGCGCTGCCGCGGATACCGCGAGTGCGTCAAGGCTTGCCCTTACAAGAAGGTCTTTCCCAACCCCACCACCGGGACCAGCGAGAAGTGCATCGGCTGCTTCCCCAAGATCGAGCAGGGCATCCAGCCCCAGTGCTTCGTCAACTGCATCGGGAAGATCCGAAACGTCGGCTGGATCTCTCTGCCCGAGGATGCCCGCGAGGACAACCCCATCGACTATCTCGTCCACATCCGCAAGGTCGCACTACCGATCTTCCCCCAGCTGGGACTCGAGCCCAACGTCTACTACATCCCCCCGGTCCACGTCCCTGAGCCCTTCCTGCGTCAGATGTTCGGGCCGGGGGTTCACGACGCGATCGAGACCTACCGAGGCGCGTCCGATGATCCCGACCTTCCTGGTCTCCTCAGTCTCTTTGGCTGCACCGAGAAGATCGTCCCGCGCTGGCGCCGCGAAGGCGACCTCGTCATCGGCCAGGAGGAGAACGGCGACGAGATCGTCCGCGTTCCGCTGCGCGAGCCGGTCCACATCCGCCAGGCCTTCGACGAGTCACTCGGCGTGACTCGCAGCAACTGCCCGTGAGGAGCGAGACGATGCGAACGCTTCGACTTTCTTCCCCCTTCGCTGTCGCCGCGGCCCTGACCCTCTCCTGCGGGGAGCCGACTGTGCCGCCGCCGGTCGAGGTCACCGCCGTCCACCGCGACGCCCTCCCCGTCGACCCCGGCGACGCCGCCTGGGCAGCGGCACCGGTCTATACCGCCAAGCTCCTCCTCCAGGACGTCGTCGAGCCTCGGCTGCTCGAGACCTCGACGCCGGAGGTTCGGGTCCAGGCGGTGTCCGACGGCGAACGCCTGGCCCTGCGGCTGGCGTGGGATGACGAGACCCGGGACGACCTGCCCGGCGCGGCCCGCTTCGACGATGCGTGTGCCATTCAGCTCCCACGGACCGTCACGCCCGACGTGCCCGATCCCCAGATGGGAGAGGCCTCCAAGCCGGTGGAGGTCAGCTACTGGCGCGCCTCCTGGCAGGCCGTCGTCGATGGCCGCGGCGATACCATTCAGGACCTCTACCCCAACGCCTGGGTGGACCACTACCCCTTCGAGGCGGCCCATCTCGAACCGGGCTCCGACGACCAGCGGAAGATGGCACTCCGTTACGCCCCCGCGCGGGCGCTCGACAACGACAGGGCCGGCCCGCGCGACCGGCCGGTGGAAGACCTGATCGCCCTGGGCCCGGGCAGCCTCAGCCGCGCCGACTCGAGGCAGTCCGACGGCAGCGGGCGCCGCAGCGATGACGGCTGGGAGGTCGTCATCGCCCGCCCCCTCCCCGACGGCCTAGAGAGCGGTGGCCGCTCGGTCGTCGCCTTCGCCGTCTGGAATGGCGCCCGCGACGAGGCCGGCTCGAGGAAGATGCGGTCCGGCTGGATTCCTCTGGCTGTGGAGTGAGTGAGATGACCCTGAACCCCAATCAAGAGTCGAGGCGGGCGATGGCCGACGCCCTGAACTGGCGTCTCATCGGCCTGCTCCTCGAGCGCCCGCGCTCCGGGTGGATCGAAGAGGCCGAGGCCCTGGCGGCCGAGACACGGGACAGCCAACTGAAAGAGGCCGTCCGGGCGGCGGGTGGCGCCACCGAGGGAACCTATCTGAGCCTCTTCGCCGAGGGTGGATTCGTGTCGCCCCGGGAGACGACCTGGCGCCACCGGGAAGACCCCGGCCAGATCCTGGCCGACATCGCTGGATTCTACCAGGCCTTCGCCTTCAGGCCCCGCGCCGAGGATCCCCTCGACCACATCGCCGTGGAGGCCGGCTTCATCGGCTACCTCTGTCTCAAGGAGGCCCGCGCACTCGCTCACGGCGACGACGAGAGCGCCGAGACCACCGCCAACGCCCGCCACCGTTTCATCGCTGATCATCTCGCCCACTTCGCCGAGGAGTGGGCCGACCGCGTCTCCGCCACCGGCGTCCCCCACCTGACCGCCGCCGCGCAGGCCATCGCCGAGAGCGGCATCGGACAACTGGACCACGCTGCCGAGAAAGCGCGCACAGGAGGAAAAGGAGAATCGAAGTGAACGCGATCGAAATCCTGGTCGAAGAGCATCACCTGATACTCAAGGGTCTGGACCTGCTGACTACGGCAGCTGAGCGAATCGTTCGCAACCAGCACCCGCCGAAGGAGTTCTTCGAAAAGGCGGTGGGTTTCACCTTCCACTTCACGAACAAGTTCCACCATTACAAAGAAGAAATCGTCATGTTCGGGATGTTGGCGCAGAAGCACCAAGGAGAAATCGACGCAGAAATCGAGCGGCTGCGAAGCCAGCATTCTACGCTGCACGATTACATGAACGAGATCTCATGCTCGCTCGACGCCTACTCCGAGAACAAGGAGTCCGAAGTTCGCCGTCTCCACAGGAATCTGAGCGAATACACCGAGACGCTTCGCCGCCATATCAACGCGGAACACACAATATTCTACCCGCTGGTAATGAAGACGCTGACTGAAGAAGAAATGCTATGGCTGAACGAGGAGTTCGACAAATTCGCCGCGAAAGAAGGGCCGGATGCGATCACGGTGTACGAAGGCCTGGTCGAGGAAATGGCCGAGCTGGTGTGAAGAGCGGTGTGACTTGCACGCATCGTTTCAACCGCTCCAGCCATTCGTGGGTCGCACTCGTCACCGGCTATCGTCTGATTCCCACCATTTCGGAGACCATGAGCGCCGAGCGGCGCAGAATCCTGACCATTCTGGGCGCGGAGCTCGCCCTGACCCCCGGCAAAGACGGAATGCAGGGAGCCATCGACCGCGGGCTGCAGCTACACAAGGGGATTCCCGGCTCGTTCATCCCGCATCAGTTCGACAATCCGGCGAATCCCGCGATCCATTACCGCACGACTGGCCCCGAGATCTAGCGCGAGACCAGCCGCAAGGTGGATTATCGACTAGAGCATAAATGATGGGCTAAGATCAATGAGCAGGGGCGCGAAAGGGCTCATATGATCGGGGGCATACCTTCTTGGTCACCGGCGCGGTTGGATTGACGCGTGCACTTGCGCTCGTCCCTGCCCGCGTTCCTCGCTGCTCTCTGTCTCCCCCCTTTGGCTGTGGCTTGCTCCGCGTATCGCGACGTCGAGCAGCCCATCGCCTTCGTGCACAAGGTCCACGTGGCCGAGGAGGAGATCCCCTGCACCGACTGCCACATCGGAGCCGAGGACTACGAGCACGCCACCATCCCGACCGGCGACGTCTGCCTGGACTGCCACGAAGAGCCGAGCGGCGACAGCGCCGAGGAGGCGAAGCTCGTCGAGATACTGGCCAGTGGCGAGCCCCTGCGATGGAAACGCGTGCACAAGCTTCGCGAGCACGTGCGCTTCTCCCACCGCAGGCACGTAGTCGCGGGGAAGATCCTGTGCGAGAGATGCCACGGCGAGGTTGCCGAGCTAGAGCGTCCCTTCGGGTTTCCCTTCATCAGCTTCAACGCCGAGCTCGGCATGGAGCGCTGCATCGCGTGCCATCTCGAGAGCGGAAACCCGCGCGCGAGCGTCGACTGCACGCTCTGTCACCGGTAACCCAGCATGGCCATTTCACGTCGACAGCTTCTCCAGTTCCTCGGCGCCGCGGGCGTGAGCATCTCCTGCGGCGACAACGACTGGCTGCTCTCCGGACTGCAGACCTACGGCAGCGACCGGCTCGGCTACCGCGACTTGAGAGGGCCCGGCTTGACCTCGTTCTCCAGAAGCGTCTGCCGGGATTGCCCGAACCACTGCTCGCTGGCCGTGCGAAAGGTGGACGAGCTTCCGGTGGGGCTTCGCGGTACTCCGTGGCACCCCGCGAGCCTCGGGGCGCTCTGTGTGGCGGGTCAATCGCAGATGCAGGCCTTGTTCGATCCGGATCGGCTGGAGAAGCCCCTGCTGAGAGAGGATGCGGGCGCCCCAGGGCGCACGGCCGAATGGGGCGAGGCGCTGGAGCTTCTCGGGACACGCGTCGGCGGCCTCGTCGCATCTGGGAAGGGGGAGCGGATCGCGGTCGTGGATGGGCGCACCCCTTCGCTCGGCACGCGACTGCTCGAGTCCTGGGTGCGCTCCATTCCCGGGGCAGCCTATCTTTCTCTGCGCATCGAGACCGCGATCGACCAGATGGCACAGGAGTTTCTCGGTGGCGCTCCGGGGGGCCGGCTCCGTTTCGATCTCGCTCACACAGGTACACTCCTTCTTGTCGGAAGCGAAATCCTGGAGCTCGACGGAAGCCCGGTAACCCAGATGCGTTCCCACGGCGAACGCAGAGAGGATCCCCTGCTGGATCACGCGCCCACCCTCTACCTCGGGCCGCGGCAGAGCCCCACGGCCGTGCAGGGCGACTACTGGATCCCCTGCCAACCGGAAGAAGAGCACGAAATCCTGCTGTCGTTTGCCGAGGCGCTGAGCAGGGAGCATCCCCGGAGAGAAGCGATCCTCCCGCAGTACGCGCGCTGGATCCCGGAGGCAAAGGACCCGGTCAGCTTCGCCCGGCGCTACTCCCTGGAGAGCGTGGCTCGCGCTCAGGGTCTGAAGACCGAAGTGCTGGAAGCGGCGGTGAGGGCCATCCGGGAGTTCGGCCCCGCCGTGACGCTGCCCGGGCCGAGCGTCCTCCGGCGTCCTCGCGGCTTCGTCGCCGCGAGCGCGGCCCTGGCCCTGAACCTGTGGACGGACGGGTTCCGCGAAGCCGGCGGACTGTCCTGGGGAAGCGATCCCCTGTCCGACCTGGCGAAGGGGCTGGGCCTGGGCGCTCGGGCCGAGAGCGATCCCGGCGGGCTGCTCGGCATCCTTCAGCCCCTGCTGGACATCAAGCGATCGCCGGTGGACGTGCTCTTGTGTGTAGAGACGGATCTCGTGCACGAGCTCCCGGGAAGGGACCAGATCGCGCGCGCGTTGAGTCACATCCCGTTCCTCGCCTGCTTCTCGACCCACGAGAACGAGACCTCCCGGCTGGCTCACGTCACACTTCCGACCCTTCTCGATCTGGAATCGTGGGACCTGCCCGCCCCTGCCTGGGGAGTGCCGGAAGCCTCGCTGCAGGTACAGAGGCCCGCGGTGGTGCCGGTGGTCGAGGCGCGATCCGTGGAAGACGTCGTGCTCGATCTGGCTTCGGCCGGCGTCGCCGGCCCCGGCTTCGCGCCGCGCGGGAAGAACACCCGGACGCTGGTAGAGGCCGCGGTTGGCGAGATCGCGAAGAGGGGGCGGGGCGAGCTGGTGGACGCCCGGGGTCGCCGGGCGCTCGCGTCCGTGGGAAAGCGCTCGGCAGTCACCTCGCTCGTCTCCGGCGAATCCGTCTGGGTCGCCGCCTCCGAGTCCGGGCCCACGACCCCCCGCACGAAGGCGACGCCCGCAGCCGCGCCGCGCCCCGGGCCCGATCTGGCGCCGGACCAGCTCTGGCTCGTACCCTTCGACAGCGCCGCGATCCAGAGCGGGCGAATCCTCAACCGCCCGATGATGATGGAGATCTCGGGGATGCACTACGGCCTCGCCTGGGAATCCTGGGTGGAGATCCATCCCAGCGACGCCCGTCCAAGGCGCATCCGCTCCGGCGATCGCGTGAAGATTCGCGGGCAACGCGCGGAGATCTCGTGCCGTGCGATCGTGACTCGCGCGGTCACCCCGCGGGTCGCGGCCATCCCCGTCGGCTTCGGCCACGAGGCCATGGGCCGCGTGGCCGCCGGCAAGGGGGCCAGTCCCCTGAAGCTGCCCAACACCGTTCTCGACGCCCAGAGCGGGGCGCCCGCGTGGGGACCCCTACCCGTCTTCATCGAGAGAGCCTGAGCGACCCGGGAGGAGATGAAGCATGTCCAAAGAGCTGTCCGAATCCGGATTGAGACATCGGCGCTGGGGAATGGTCATCGATCTCGACCGCTGCACCGGCTGCGCCGCCTGCGTGGCCGCGTGCAAGGCGGAGAACAACGTCCCGGAGGTCTCGCCGGAAGAGGCGCAGATGGGCCGGGTCATGAGCTGGATGCGGATCGCCCGAAAGGAGGTGGCCGAGGGCGAGCGGGCTTCCATCAGCATGTACCCCTCACTCTGCCAACACTGCGAGACTGCGCCCTGCACCTGGGTCTGCCCGGTCCACGCGACCTACAAGGGGATCGACGGGATCGTGGGTCAGACCTATCCCCGCTGCATCGGCTGCCGCTATTGCATGGCCGCCTGCCCCTACACAGTGAAGGTGTTCAACTGGTCCGAGCCGAGATGGGAAGAGGCGCTCCGCGAACACACCAACCCCGACGTCTCGTTGCGCTACAAGGGCGTCGTCGAGAAGTGCACCTTCTGCTCTCACCGCCTCTTGAAGGCACGCGACGACGCCGCCGTCGAAGGCAGGGACGTGCGAGAGGAGGAGTACCAGCCGGCCTGCGTCGAAGTCTGCCCGGCCAAGGCGATGCTCTTCGGAGATCTCGAAGACGAGGACAGCAGGGTCGCGACGGCCGCGAGGAGTCCCCGCGGACATCAGCTGCTGGAAGAGCTGGGAACCGAGCCCGCGGTCCACTACCTGGATGAGAGGGAACGCCGTGTCTGAGAGCCCGCGACCCCTCGAGGAGAGTCCTGACGAGGCGCTGTATCGCCCAATCGAGCAGACGGGACCGGGCTTCTACTGGGCCGCAGCCGGCCTGCTCGCCATCTTCTTCTTCGGCGCCTACCAGTACCTGCGTCAGTTCTCCCTGGGTCTGGGGGTCACGGGCATGAACCAGCCCGTGACCTGGGGCTTCTACATCATCAACTTCGTGTTCTTCATCGGCATCAGCCACGCCGGCACGCTGATCTCCGCCATCCTGAGGCTCAACCAGGCGGAATGGCGACGCCCCATCACCCGGATGGCGGAGGTGATCACCGCCATCGTTCTTCTGATTGGCGGGCTGCACCCGATCATAGACCTCGGGCGACCAGACCGCGCGCTCAACATCTTCATGTGGGGTCGCCTCCAGTCTCCGCTGCTGTGGGACGTCATGAGCATCACGGCCTACTTGGCCGCCAGCACGGTCTACCTGTACGTGCCCATGATCCCCGACATCGCGAAGCTGCGCGACCGGGGCACGCGACCGCGCTGGCTCTACGAATTCCTCAGCTGGAACTGGCAGGGCACGCCCAGGCAGCACCAGGTTCTGAGCCGGGCCATGAATCTGCTGATGGTTCTCGTGATACCCGTGGCCGTCTCCGTCCACACCGTGATCAGCTACATCTTTGCCATGACTCTGGAGGCGGGCTGGCACAGCACGATCTTCGGACCCTATTTCGTGGCGGGTGCGATCTTCTCGGGGATCGCGTGCCTGATGGTCGTCATGATCGTGTTCCGCAAGGTCTACCACTTCGAGGCCTACCTCAAGGAAGTGCACTTCGCGAACCTGGCGAAGCTGATGCTGGTCATGGCCGTGGTGTGGTTCTACCTCACTTTCTCTGAGTATCTCACGGGATTCTTCGGACAGGAGCCCGCCGAGCTCGACGTCATTATGTACAAGTTCACCGGACCCTACGCCTTTCCCTTCTGGCTGATGGTGTTCCTGAACTTCATCGTTCCGGTGGCGATCCTGTCGCGCAAGCGCACCCGGACGATCCCCTGGATTCTGGTCGTCTCGCTCGGGATCGTCGTGGGCATGTGGCTGGAGCGGCTGATCATCGTTGTCCCCTCGCTCGCTGTTCCGTACGTGCCCTTCCCCAGCCATCCATACTGGCCGTCGCTGGCGGAGATCAGCATCTTCGCCGCCGCCATCGCGGCGTTCTGCCTGGGATTCATGGCCTTCGCGAAGTTCTTCCCCCTCATCTCGATCTGGGAGATCGAGGAAGGCCGGGAGTCAGCGATCCGGGAGACCAGCGCCCGAATCGCCAGCTATCTCCCGGACGACCCCGAGCCGAGCGCCAGCGACGAGGAAGCGGTTCCGGAGGGAGCAAAATGATCTACCACAAATGGATCACCGCTCTGCAGTTCCTCTCGATCATGCTGATGTGGAGCTTCGCTGCGGCGATTCTCATCTTCATACCGTGGCTGGTGGCGGTGTCCCTGCGCTGGAACGACGCGCTCAACTGGACCCTCGCCATCAGCCTGGTCATGACACCGGTGTACCTCACGGTCGCAGGCACGCTCACCTACGTATTCATCGGACTGCGCCGGGGAGCCCCGAAGGACGGGGACCAGTAGACAGAAGGCCTCGCTCTGCCGCAGAGGCACCGCTCCTCCGATGACAGAGTCGCGTTACAGAATCTAGAGGACCAGTATGGGTCGGATTCGGGCGCGAGGATTGAGCACAGCGCTGGCGAACAGATCGCCTTTTCCGGAGTATTCCACCGATTTACCCGCAGATCCGGCTTCGACGGCTGTTACGCCACGATCGCGGAAGAGGTGACCCAGTCATGGACCCTAGACGACCCGAGCTGAAATGCGCACCTCCCAGAGAACGGCGGCCGGTGTCGCTGGTTCTGCTGATCGCGTCGCTCGCCATCGCCCTGCTGGGGGCGGAAGACTGGTCGCGCCCTTCGAACCGCGACGAGGGGTATCCGAGCCGCCCGCTCCAGCCCGAGGTCGAGCCCGAGCCGGTGCTCCTGCCTCCGCCGCCGATCGATGACGAGTACTTCCCGTGCAGCGACTGTCACGAGGACGAGCTGGCGGACCCCGAGAGGCGCGAGCTCGACGAACACGACGACATCGAGCTGGCTCACGGCGATCTCTGGTGTCTGGACTGCCACCAATCCGATCAACGAGATCTGCTGCACCTATCCGATGCTTCACCGGTGCATATGGAAGAGTCGTGGCGCCTGTGCACGCGCTGTCACGCCAAGAAGATCCCCGACTGGCGCGCCGGCGTACACGGCAAGCGCACCGGCTACTGGCATGGACCCAAGGAGTACCAGACCTGCGTCGTCTGCCACGATCCCCATTCACCTCTCTTCAAGCCGCTGGAGCCCAAGCCACCGCCGATACCGGCGGCCCAGATCCGGCCTTCGAACCGCGCCGAGCTGGAGGAGGTCGAGCATGCCGAACCGTGAGCGCAGGGTCCGGTCGGCTTCGCGCCGCCAGTTCCTGAAGGCCGCCGGCGCCGGGGTGAGCGCTCTGGCGGGAGTGCCGGGCGCCGCAAAGGCCTTCGATCTCGAGGAGTTTTTCCAGGGTCACTTCCGCGAGCTCTCCCCGGAGGAGATCGAAGGCGTGATTCGCCGTCTGGAACGGAAGTACTCGCGGAAGTACGGCAAGCCCGTCACGGTCGACGCAGTCGGACCCAACGACGGCGTGCTCTTCGGCTACGGCCTGGATATCAGCCGCTGCATCGGTTGCCGGCGCTGCGTCTACGGCTGTGTCGCGGAGAACAACCAGTCGCGTGACCCCCAGATCCAGTGGATCCGCGTTCTCGAGTTCGAGCGCCAAGACGTGGTCCGTAGAATCGATTTCGAGGACGGCGATGCCTTCTACGACCACGAGCAGGTGCCCGCCGAAGGGAAGTCCTATCTTCCTGTCGCCTGTCAACAGTGCGAGAACCCGGAGTGCGTGAAAGCCTGCCCGGCCACGGCGACCTGGCAGGAGCCGGATGGCATCGTCGTCATCGATTACAACTGGTGCATCGGCTGCCGCTACTGCATGGCAGCCTGCCCCTACGGGGCGAGGCACTTCAACTGGGCCGAGCCCGGGATTCCGCCCGAGGAGCTCAACCCGAACACGCACTATCTGGGCAATCGGCCTCGCCCGCATGGCGTCGTGGAGAAGTGTACCTGGTGCATCCAGCGGAGCCGGCACGGCCGCTACCCCGCCTGCGTGGAGGCCTGCCCCGTGGGCGCCCGGAAGTTCGGGAATCTGCTCGATCCGGACAGCGAGATCCGATACCTGATGGAGCACAAGCGAACCTTCGTCCTCAAAGCCGAGCTCGATACCAAGCCGAAGTTCTTCTACTTCTACGGCTGAGGCCCCGGTGACCACTTCCGTGGCCGGAGCGCGAGCAAGATGAGATCCGAAGCACGAGGCGCAAGAGCATGAAGAGCATCACGGCATTCGCATTCTACTCATTGAAAGAAATGGTCCGCGGGGGGCGCGCCTACTACGCCTGGCTCGTCTGCCTCGGCGTCCTGATCTGGATCGGCGTCGCCGGGTTTCAGGAGCAGCTCCTCCACGGCCACATCGTCTCGAACATGCGCGATCCCGTCCCCTGGGGCGTCTTCATCGGGACCTATGCCTTCCTGGTCGGCGTGGCGGCCGCCGCCATGGCGCTCGCGGTTCCCGGATACGTCTACCACTGGAAGCCCATCAAGGACATCGTGGTGCTCGGCGAGATCATCGCCATCAGCGCGGTGATCATGGCCATCCTGTTCGTCATGGCGGACCTCGGGCGTCCGGAGCGCTTCTGGCACCTGATCCCCTTCCTGGGCAAGCCCAACATCCCCTACTCGATGATCGCCATGAACGTGCTGATCCTGAACGGATACCTCGTCCTGAACGTCGTGATCGTGTTCTACTTCCTCTACTGCTCCTACGCGGACCGCCCCTACAACAAACCGTTCTTCATGACGCTGATGCTGTTGTCGATTCCGGCGGCGATCAGCATCCACACGACCACCGCCTTCATCTTCAACGTCCTTCCCGCGCGGCCCTACTGGAACTCGGCAATCCTCGTCCCGCGCTTCATCGCGACGGCTCTCTGTGCGGGCCCCGCGCTCATGGTTCTCGCCTTCCAGGCGCTCAGGAAGGCCGCGAACATCAACATCCGGGAGGAGGCCCTGCAGAAGATCGCGGAGATGATGGTGATCGTCCTGTTCGTGAACCTCCTCCTCTTCTTCGCGGAGGTGGTGACAGAGTTCCGCTCGGCGACGGCGCACACGGTTCACATGCAGTACTACTTCACCGGCCTCGAAGGCCACGTCGACCTGGTGGGCTGGTCGTGGTTCGGCGCGTCGTGCAACGTGCTGGCGTTCCTGCTGCTGCTGATAGCGAAGACGCGGAGGAATCCCATCACCATGAACCTCGCCTGCGTGCTCGTCTTCATCGGGGTCTTCATCGAGAAGGGCGTCGGCCTGGTTCTCCCCGGTTTCACGCCGGGAGCACTGGGCGGGTTCTACGAGTACTTCCCCTCGCGTCAGGAGTTGATGATCTGCGTGGGCATCTTTGGCGTCGGAACGCTCGTTTTTACCCTGCTCAGCAAGGCCGCCATCCCGCTCACCTTCAGCGAGCCCCTGGAGTGGGACGACCAGCTGCGGGCAGAGGGGAGCCCGAAGGTCGCCTACAGGCCAGATGCAGTGGAGCCCTAGCGCCGCGGTGGAGATACTGCCTGCCGCCGATGCAAGAGCGCCACGGACGGAGGGTCGAATGAATATTGAACGGCGGAGACCTCGGGTGTCGAAGACGAGGAGCCGGCCTCTGAGGACGGCGGTCGTGGTCCTGTCGGCGCTCCTCCTGCTGCCGCTCGCATCGCAGAAGAGTTCATCCGTAGAGGAGGCGAAGGATTCCTGTGTGGAGTGCCACGGCAAGACCTCCTTTCTGGTGACGAACAAGAAGCTCTACGATTACTTTCAACGCTGGGGCTCATCCATTCACAAGCAGGAGCACGTAACCTGCGTCGATTGTCACGGGGGGAACGCCCAGAGCTCCGACAAGGAGAAGGCGCACGGAGGAGATCTCAACGAGGCGGATCCGAACAGCGCGGTCAACTTCCGGAACATCCCCAAGACCTGCGGCGGATGTCACGAAGACATCTACCAGGGATTCCACGAGAGCACCCACTTCGAGCACGTGGTGAGCAAGGACCAGGAAGATCAGGGGCCCACTTGTGTCACCTGCCACGGATCGATCAACGTGGCGGTCTTGAACGTCGATACGGTGGAAGAGGCGTGCCGGCAGTGCCACAACGAGGAGACCGAGAATAGCCCGGAGAATGCTCACGAGGCCAGGGCTCTGCTGAACCGCTTCCTCTCGATTCATCGCTACTACCGCTACATCACCGTGCGAGGCGACCCCGGGGAGACCAAGCGGTTCTTCGACGAAGTCGATGCACAGATCCGTGATCTCAGCGTGACCTGGCACACCTTTGATCTGGACGCGATTGGCGAGAAGACCGAGTCCGTGCTCCACGCGCTGAGAGCGAAGCGCGAAGACATCGCCAGGACGTACAAGAAAGACCACAAGAATCGCCCCTAATCGCACCAGTGAGCCGTCGGGCTCCCACCCCCGGTCCGCGGCCGCAGATCCGGGCTCGGCCTTGGCACCTCCACCCGTCTTCGCTTAGAATGCGCCACCGAGTCTCGTGGGCCGCCTGCGCCACCGCCGGGAAGCGAATTCGAGTGTTCCCGGAGTCGCTCGGCTCCGGGGTTTTGTGGGGGTTACGTGGCTGAGAGCACATCTTCCAGCGAGCCGACGCGCCGTGACGCGCTCGATTTCCTGCTCACGATGGCCGGGCTGGGCTGGCTCGGGAGCGTCCTCTATCCAGTGATCAGCTACCTCGGGCCCTTGCCCATGCAGGGACCGAGCGGTCCTGTGGGGCTGACGCGGGCCGAGCTCACGAAGGTCGAGCGCGACAAGTTCGCCATCATTCCGGTGGGCACCCGGCGAGTGCTGGTAGTCGAGGATTCCGCCGGGGAACTGCACGCACTCGATGCCAAGTGTACGCATGAGGGCTGCACCGTGCGATACGTGTCAGGGGAGTCCCTGATCTGGTGTGCGTGCCACAACGCTCGCTTCGATCTTCAGGGCCGTGTGCTGGCGGGTCCCGCGCCCAGGCCTCTGTCCCGGCACGGGGTTCAGCGCAACGCCGACGGCGGCATCGTGGTGTCCGTGTCAAAGGCATGAGTGACGCGAGCGAAAACACGGGCCTGGTCAAGTGGATCGATGAACGATACCACATTTCGCCTCTCCTCGAGTTCTTTCGACACAAGGAGGTGCCCCTCGGAGCCCACCCGGTCCTCTGGTACTACCTTGGCGGTACGACGCTGTTCTTCTTCACCGTGCAGATCCTCTCTGGTCTGCTGCTCCTCGTGCACTACCAGCCGGGTGAGGCCACTTCGTACGAGAGCATCCGCTACCTGACCACCAAGGTCCCGTTCGGCTGGCTTGTCCGCTCCGTCCATTGCTGGAGCGGCCACCTGATGATCATCTCGCTCGTGACGCACATGTTCAGCACCATGCTGCTGACGGCCTATAGGCCTCCCCGGGAGCTCACATGGGTCACGGGGTTCGCTCTTTTTGGGTTGGCGCTAGGTTTCGGCTTTTCGGGCTACCTGCTCCCCTGGAACGAGCTAGCGTTCTTCGCGACGGCCGTCGGAACCGACTCGGTCAAGTCGGTGCCTTTGCTGGGGGACTGGCTGCTGAACGTGCTGCGAGGTGGGCCGGACGTCACGATCAACACTTTGTACCGCTTCTTCGCGCTCCACGTCTGCGTTCTTCCCATCGCTGCGTTCGGGATCATCGGCGTTCACTTGCTCTTCGTTCAGCGTCAGGGCATGGCGCTGCCCGTCGGGGAGAGCGAGGCGCCGCGCGGAATGAAGTTCTTTCCGAACTTCGCGCTGCGCGACCTGTTGATGTGGTTGATCTGCCTGATCGCCCTTCTGGTGCTCGCGCAGCTCTTCCCCTACGGCGCCGGCATCCCCGGGTTCGAGTGGGAGCTGGGGCAGAAGGCGGATCCTCTGGCCCCGGCCTTTCCGGGGATCAAGCCGGAGTGGTATTTCCTCTGGGTCTATCAGCTTCTCAAGGAGTTCCCGCCCCATCTTCTCGGATTGGAGGGACCCCAGGCGTGCCTCATGGTCGTGACCGTCCTGCTGGCGATTTGGGCGCTGGTCCCATGGCTCGACCGGGCGGCCCGAGCCGAGAGATCTTCGCCCGGCTTCAGCGACCTCGGCGTGGGCGCGATCCTCTTCATTGTCTTCCTCACCCTCAAGGCATGGGATATCGGCGGGGGCGGAGGTGCTGATGGACAGCTGCCAGACCCTGCGGCGGTAGCGCGGGCCTGCGCCTGGATTCTCGTGCCCCTGGGCCTCGCGATCACGCTGGTACGCGTCATGGTCTTCCACCACCGCTGGTTCATCCTGAGTGGCGCGGCGCTCCTGCACGCCGCATTACACGGGATCGGAGGCCTCCCGTATCTCGTGGCGGGTGCCCTCACCGCGCCCCTGCCTGTCGTGGCAATTGGCTTCCTCGCGATTCGCGCCCGGCGCTCCGCTCCGTCCGCCGGAGGTAGACCGTGAGACATCTACGTATCGTTCTGCTGCTGGCCCTTGCGGTCGGGGCCGCCGGCTCACGCGCAGCCGAGGACTTGACGCCTTCGGAAGAGCTGAGCGCACTGCTCGCCGCCCTGGGGGCGGATGGCGAGCCGCTCATCGGCTCACGGGAACGCGAGTACTTCGACGCGCTCCCAGCGCGGGCCAGGGGGCTCTTCAGAAAGGCGGTCCGACACGAGCTGCTCACCGAGGCAAGCCATCTGCAGGAGATCCTCGCGCTCCGCCTGCACCCAGCAAAGGTCGAGCTCTTGATGCGCGACAACTGCGTCGTCTGTCATACCGACCCCAGCGCGCAGGATCCGGAGACGCTCTTCTCGGCCGACCCGGAGGCGAGCGGATCTCCACTCCATCTGAATCTCAAGAAGTTCGCGACCGACGTGCACTTTCGTCGCGGTCTGTCCTGTGCCGGATGCCACGGGGGTGACCCGAGTGACGAAGACATGGCCGACGAGATCTACGAGCGCTGGCCGGAGGCACCAGAACGCCATGAGGATCGGACCTGGATCCCGGCCTTCTGTGCCAGCTGCCATGCAGATTCCACCTTCATGCGGCGTTTCAACCCGGCGCTTCCCACCGACCAGTACAGCAAGTACAAGGAGAGCAGGCACGGCCAGCGGCTCTTTGGCGAGGGAGACTCGAAGGCCGCCCAGTGCGTGAGCTGCCACGGCGTTCACGGCATCCTCGGACCGAAGAGCCCCCGTTCGTCGGTGTATCCGCAAGCCGTTCCCTACACCTGCGGCCAATGCCACGCCGACGACGAATACATGGCGGGCTACCTAGGATCCGATGGTGAACCCCTGCCGACCGACCAGCTCGAAGAGTTCGAGACCAGCGTGCATGGGCGTGCATTGCTCGATCGCGGTGACCTCGGCGCCCCGGCATGCAACGACTGCCACGGCAATCACGCCGCGATGCCCCCCGAGATATCCAGTATCGCCCAGGTGTGTCGCGCCTGTCACGCGGGAAACGGCGAGCTTTTCGACGGTGCCAAGCACAAGCAGGCCTTCGAACGCCATGGCTGGCCGGAGTGCGAGACGTGCCATGGGAATCACGCCATCGACGAGGCAGACGACTCGATGCTCAGCGAGCCGTCGGACCCCCTCTGCTACGAGTGCCACCGCGAGTACGCCGGGGACAACCCGGACTGCATAGAGACCGCGAAGTACTTTCACGCCTCGATCACTTCGCTCGCGACTGAGACCGAGTCGCTCGACGAGCTCATCCACCCGCTGGCCAGCATGGGCCTCGACGTGGACGCGCTGACCGCGACCGTCGGGGAGCTCCGGGACATCCTGAGCCAGTCGCGCTCGCAGATCCACGCGTTCGACAGGGGGGAGTTCGCGGCGTTGGAGGCGCAGGGATGGAAGACGATCGGGGCGGCCCGAGCAACCGTCAGCAAAATCGAGGGAGAGTATCGTTTTCGGCGCGCCGGCCTCTTCGTCGCGGTCGGCATCATGATCCTTCTGGCCGCCCTCATCTATCTCAAGATCCGCAAAATCGAGTCAGATACCTAGATCCAGCCCAGGATCCCCGCGAAGACGACGAGGCTGGCGATGTCGACGGTGTAGATCACGCCGACCGTGGTGATCTTGCTCCTGAGGCTCTTCATGTCGTGCACCCAGAAGGACACCGCAAGGAAAGGTAGGTAGCCGACCAGGAAGATCAGCCAGGGGACACGGGTACTCCACCAGGAGTACTCCCAGGTGAGCGCGTTCACGGCGTTCAGCAGAACCTCCACGAAGACACAGAAGGCGGCCCCGAAGATCGCCAGTACCACGCGATTGGGGAGGCCGAGGATGCGCATGCTCTTCTCGGCGGGGAGCATCTTCGAGAACGCGACTCCTGCGATGGCGAACATGAAGCAGATTTCGATGTTGAGCCCGATCAGGATCAGGTATGCCGTATCCCCCGGAGCGCCCCAGACGGGGGCGTACTGGGTGAAGTGAAAGACCAGCGCATTCCAGATCTCGTTGAACCAATCCATCCCCCAGAAGGCGAGCCCCGCCAGGACGAGATTCCAGTTCTTCTTCTCGACCTCCACCGCGTACACGTAGATCACCAGAGCAAACAGCGGGATCACGTACCACTGAAACTGACTCCCGTCCCGTAGGATCCGCAGGGCTTCCTGGGCTGCATCCGTCATGGGTCACTCCTTTCTCAGAAGCTCGGGAGGTGAGAACGCCTGCCCCCTCAGGGCATGGCCCGCCCCCGGCTTTTCGCGGCGCCAACCCCCCACGGCGCGGGCGCCGCAGTCTACCAGAAACGCTCCGAGCCAAGGCCCGCCTCGAAGCCCACCGCACCTGCCCTTCTCCGCCGACTCCCCGCGCCCAATCCAAAAAGCCGTTTGTTTTCACAAAGAACCGGCTCCGGCTAGGGACAGATGGTATAAGGTACCGACGGCCAGTCGTTGGGAAGTCAGTGATCCTGAATCCGCAGAGAGGTCTCCGCAATGCCGAAACGGAGTGACATCGACAAGGTGATGATCATCGGTTCCGGGCCCATCGTCATCGGGCAGGCCTGTGAGTTCGACTACTCGGGAACCCAGGCGTGCAAGGCCTTGCGGTCGCTCGGCTACAAGATCGTCCTGGTGAACTCGAATCCCGCCACCATCATGACGGACCCGGGTACGGCGGACGTGACCTACATCGAACCGCTGACACTCGACGAAATGACCAAGATCATCGCCAAGGAAAGACCCGACGCCCTCTTGCCGAACCTGGGAGGCCAATCCGGACTGAATCTCAGCTCCGAGCTGGCCAGAGCCGGTGTACTCGAGAAGTACGGCGTCAAGGTGATCGGTGTCCAGGTCGATGCCATCAAGCGCGGCGAGGATCGCCAGGCTTTCAAGGATACGATGAACAAGCTCGGCATCGAGATGCCCCGCAGTGAGATCGCCAACAGCCTGCAAGAGGCAGAGAGGGCCGTTGCGGAGATCGGACTGCCCTGCGTGATTCGCCCGGCCTACACCATGGGCGGCACCGGTGGGGGATTCGCGGGCAACATGGAGGAGTTCCGAGCACTGGCCGAACGTGGACTCCGCGCGAGTTTCGTGGGACAGATCCTGGTGGAAGAATCGGTGCTCGGGTGGGAGGAACTCGAGCTCGAAGTCGTCCGAGACAGCAAGAACCAGATGATCACCGTCTGTTTCATCGAGAATGTCGACGCGATGGGTGTGCACACGGGAGACAGCTTCTGCACTGCGCCCATGCTCACCATCGAAAAGAACCTGCAGGAACGCCTGCAGAAGTACTCCTATGACATCGTCGAGGCCATCCAGGTCATCGGAGGTACCAACGTCCAGTTCGCTCACGATCCCGAGACAGGACGCGTCGTGGTGATCGAGATCAATCCGAGGACATCTCGCTCGTCGGCGCTGGCATCCAAGGCCACCGGTTTCCCCATCGCATACGTCTCCTCGCTCCTGGCTGGGGGGCTCACCATGGACGAGATTCCCTACTGGCGAGATGGAACACTCGAGAAGTACACGCCATCGGGTGACTACGTGGTGGTGAAGTTCTCGAGGTGGGCCTTCGAGAAGTTCGATGCCCTCGAAGACAAGCTCGGAACCCAGATGCTCGCCGTGGGCGAGGTCATGAGCATTGGCAAGACCTACAAAGAGGCCTTCCAGAAGTCGATCCGCTCGAGGGAAGACGGCCGCTACGGTCTCGGATTTGCCAAGGATTATCACCAGAAGTCGCTCGAAGACCTGATGCTGATGCTGGCCGAGCCATCCAGCGAACGGCAGTTCATCATGTACGAGGCCCTCCGCAAGGGCGCTGATGTCCAGACGCTGTACGAGACGACCCATATCAAGCCTTGGTTCATCGAACAGATGAAAGAGCTCGCGGAGCTGGAAGAAAAGATCCTCGCGTACCAGGGCGCAGAGCTGCCTGACGACCTCTTGATCCGGGCCAAGCAGGACGGCTTTGCGGATCGCTATCTGGCGGAGCTCCTGGGTGTACCCGAAACGCGGATCCGCGAGCGGCGCAAGAAGCTCGGCGTCGAGGAAGGCTGGCACCCGGTTCCGGTCAGCGGCGTGGAAGATGCCGCCTATTACTACTCGACGTACAACGCGCCCGACGCCACCGAAGTCTCCCCGAACCGGAAGATCATGATTCTGGGGGGCGGACCCAACCGGATCGGACAGGGCATCGAGTTCGACTACTGCTGTGTCCACGCGGCCTTTGCGCTGCGCGATGCGGGTATCGAGTCGATCATGGTCAACTGCAATCCCGAGACCGTATCCACCGACTTCGACACCTCCAACAAGCTGTACTTCGAGCCGCTCACCGTGGAGGACGTGCTCAGCATCTACGAGAAGGAGAAGCCGGAGGGCCTCATCTGCCAGTTCGGTGGGCAAACGCCACTCAACATCGCCGCCGAGCTCGAGGAGGCGGGAGTGAAGATCATCGGCACCACACCGGACACCATCGGGCTGGCGGAGGACCGCGACCGTTTCCGGCAGAAGATGCACAAGCTGGGCATTCCCGAGCCGGAGAGTGGCATGGCCAGCACGCTCGAAGACGCGATGGAGGTGGCGGCACGAATCGGATATCCGCTGATGGTCCGGCCCTCCTTCGTCCTCGGCGGGCGCGGCATGGAGGTGGTGCACGACGAGGAGATGCTGAAGCACTACGTTCAGGCGGCTGTCGATGTCTCCCCCGAACGGCCGATCCTGATCGACAAATTCCTCGAGAACGCCATCGAGGCCGAAGCCGATGCCATCGCCGACGGAACCGACGCTTTCGTTCCGGCCGTCATGGAGCACATCGAACTCGCCGGGGTGCACTCGGGTGATTCGGCGTGCGTCATTCCGCCCACGACGATTCCGCAGGAACACATCGACACGATTCGCGAGTACACACGCAGGATCGCCACCGAGCTGAACGTCGTCGGGCTGATGAACATCCAGTACGCGATATGCAACGACGTGGTCTACGTTCTCGAAGCCAATCCACGCGCGAGCCGCACGGTGCCGCTGGTGAGCAAGGTGTGTGGTTTGTCCATGGCGCGGATCGCGACGCAGCTGATGCTCGGCAAGAAGCTCTCCGAGTTGGATCTGAAGCAGCGCCCGATACCCCACTACGGAGTCAAGGAGGCGGTGTTTCCCTTCTACTTCTATCCCGAGGTCGACCCCGTCCTGGGGCCGGAGATGCGGTCGACCGGGGAGGTACTGGGCATGGCCGACTCGTTCGGATTGGCCTTCTACAAGGCCCAGGACGCGGCCCAGGGCCGTCTTCCCCTCGAGGGGACCGTGCTCCTGACCGTCGCGGACAAGGACAAAGAAACCATCGTCGATGTGGCACGCCGTTTCGCCGAACTTGGCTTCGAAATCAAGGCCACCGCTGGAACGAAAGCATTCCTCGCGAAGCACGGGATCCAGTCGGAACGCGTCTACAAGATGCGGGAGAGGCGACCCAACGTCGCCGATGGCATCATGGACGGCGAGATCCAGTTGGTGATCAATACGCCGCGGGGCAAGGCCAGCAAGGCAGACGACTCATACATCCGCAAGGCGGCAATCCGGTACCGGATCCCCTACATCACGACGGTGGCCGCCGCGACAGCGGCTGCCAAGGGGGTCGCAGCCTGTCGCGAGGGAATGCCGGAGGTCAGATCACTCCAGAGCTACCACGCGGATATCGGATAGCGGCAGCCGACTAGCCCTCGATCGGAATCATCACGTCGATGAGCGGTGCGTGCTGCTGTGCCCCGTAGACGTCGGTGTCCCCGATGCCCCCCGAGTCGACGGGTCGCTTGATAGTGATCTTGATCGCGCGAGCCGCATCGAAGGAGACCACGTGATAGACGTCCTCGGGCCGAACCCGGTAGAGCCTGCAAATCAGGTCTCTGTTGATGACACCCGACCGCTTGACCGTCTGATACGTCTCTTCATCATCGAACATGACGTCCAGGGTCAGCTCGAAAGGGCCCGCGTTCTTGCTTCTCAGCACCTTGGCGAGATCGTAGAGTCTGGCCGTCTCCGCCATCCCCCTCTCCTTCTCTCCTACCCCAGCTTCAGGTATTCGGTCCTGAAGAGCTCACACGGATCGTCGACTTCGACGAGATGGTAGACGGTGAACTTGTAGACGGGGCCGCAGGAGATGTCGGATGGTGAGTAGAGAAACGCCAGGTTTCCCGCGGTCGATTTTCTCCCCACATACGGGTAGTGGAGCATCGTCGATCTCGCCGTGGCGCAGATCGCATTCGCCAGCTCCTGGGTCGGGGCTACCACTTCCATGACGACGCCGATCTCGTGCCCCGGCTCCCCGCGCGGCTCCAGGCTCCCCATCACGGCATTCTTCCCGTAGATGTGAAACAGGACCTGGTAGTCCGATTCGGGAACCTCCCGATAATCCTCTCGCATCTGGTCGGCGACGCCCTGCGTGATCTCATCGATGTTCTCGATGAGAATCGGGTCTCGTACGCCGGCAATGAAGATGGTCCGAAAGGCCACCTGCGAGGCGCCCTCCAGCTTGATGGTGTACTTGTCCGTGGCTCTCGTGCGGCTGCCGGATACCCGGACGCTGTTCTCGGTTTGCGGCTCGAACACGCACTCGGACAGATCCAGCTCGATCCCGGGTCCGTGGAGGATGTAGGGATGGCTCTTCTCGTAGAGGGTGTGCGCCGCGACGGACGTCGGGTAGCACCTGCGGCTGTCGTCCAGCGCCTCCACGATGAAGTGATCGTCTCTCAGGTAGCCGAGAATCGCATCCTTGGCGGTTCCCGGGTCGGCACAGAGCGCCCCGCATTCGAGGATCTTCCCCAGGTGCATCGCCAGTGCCGGATCGAAGCCATCGCGGATCGGCAGCGCGGCAAAGGGGGCCGGGTCGTAGGCGCGTCCCGCCACGATCAGCTGTGCTCCGTGGTCGAGGGCATCCATGATCGGCTCGCACCCCATCTGACCGACGATGCGAATGGCGCCGTCGATCGACGCGTGCGTCAGGTCCGGAACCGGCCCCAAAGGCTCGATCTTGCTCTCGTCGAGCTTGCGATGGAGATAGGCCCGATCAATGTCTGCGTAGATCACCGCAGCCTCGAACGCGAGCCGCCTCTCTCGGACGATCTCCTCTATGACCTCCATCGACCACCCGACGTGTTTTTTCGCCCCTGCCCCGCCCGCGGATCCGATGATCACGGGGATGCGCTGCTCGTGGCCTCCGGCGAGGATGGAAAGGAGATCCTTCTTCGTCGCCTGCCTGCTGACGGTGCCCGTCCCGGCGCCGAGCTTCTGCGGACCGGCGTCGGTCGATCCGGCATCCACCGCGATGACGTCGGGACGTCGGCCCAGTCCCCTGCGGAAGGACGCCTCGGGAAACCCATACCCGAGCATTCCGCACGGGGAGAGGATCCTCATCTCCTTCAATTCGAACGCTCCTCCGGGTCGCCGCGGGACCCACGTGCGCCCCACCCCTGTCGCTCGGCGGTTCACGGCCCAGCCGGTCTCGAGGAGCGCTACCTATGTGACGGCCCCCCTGGGACCGGTAGTGTGGCAGATCTCGGGCGAGAGGACGAGGAGAGATTCGAAGCGCCGAGGAGCGGGAAGGTCGCTCGATTGACACCTTGGGATCGCAGATTTACGCTCGCAAATCCCGTTTCTCGACCGAGCGACATCGTGAACCGTCGTTACCTCCTTCGCCTCTCGAGAGGAGCTCCGCATGTCGGAAGCCCAGGCGCAATCCAGGCGATTCAACCCACTCGACACCCACAGCAGTACCCAGCCCGAGAAGACCGCGGTCATCGGGCCCGCACGCGCGCTGACCTACGGGCAGCTACGTGAGAGAGCCGATGCATTGGCCAGACGACTGTATCAACTCGGCCTCCGACCCGGGGATCAGGCCGCGGTCATGACCTACAACCTGCCTGAGTACGACGAGATCTCGAAGGCCCTCGGCTATTTGCAGGTGGGGATGGTCATGGTCGGCTACCGGATGAAGCCGCGGGAGATCGAGTTCATCGTCGACGACTCCGACTCGAAGGTCTTCTTCTTCTGGCACGAGTTTGCCGATCGCATCCTGCCGTTCAAAGACGGGTACCGAAAGGTCCTCCCCGATGGCTTCGTCATCTTCGGGGGATCGGCCGAGGGAGCCAGCGACTACGAAGATCTCTTCGAGGAGCCCCCCGAGGTGGATCTCGAAAACGTATCGACGGGCGAAGCCGTGGGCACCTCCATGATCTACACCTCGGGAACGACCGGGAAGCCCAAGGGAGCCGCACGGAAAACCGACTTCGCCACACGGCCCGAAGTCATCCAGTACTTGATGAAGACCATCGGCTTTCTGAACATGAACTCGGACGAGGTGCATCTCGTCTGCTGCCCGCTCTACCACTCCGCGCCCTCTTTCTTCAATCTGGTGAGCTTCATTCTCGGTGGGACTTCGATCTATCAGCCGCGTTTCGACCCGATCCCTTTTCTCGAGCTGGTGGACCAGCACAAGGTGACCTCGGTTCATCTCGTACCCACGATGGTCGCTCGCCTTCTACAGGTTCCTGACGAAGTCGTCCGCCGGCACGATTTCTCGAGCCTCCGCACCGTGATTTGCGGCGCGGCTCCCCTGTTTCCCGAATACAAGCTGGCCTTTCTCGACCGCTTCGGCGATTGCCTCTACGAGTACTACGGGGCCACGGAAACCGGGGTGAACACTCTCATCGGGCCTCAGGAGATGCGCAAGCGGCCATCGAGCGTGGGAAGGCCGTTCGCGGATAACGAGCTCAAGATTCTCGACGAGTCTGGCAGTGAGGTACCGGACGGAGAACGCGGCATCCTCTACATGCACAACGCGATGCTCATGGAGGGGTATTACAAGAACCCGAAGGCGACCGTCGAGACGTACCGCGGCAAGTACATGACCGTGGGAGACGTGGCCGTCCGGGACTCCGAGGGTTACATCTACATCGTGGATCGGGTGAAGGACATGATCATTCGCGGCGGCGTGAACATCTACCCCGCCGAGGTCGAAGAGATCCTCACCGGGATGCCGGGAATTGCCGACGCGGCTGTGGTGGGGCAGCCCGATCGCCAGCTCGGCGAGACGGTGGCCGCCTTCGTGGTAACCGCGGAGGGCGCGGCCGGCACCGAGAACGAGATCCAGGAATACTGCGGGCGTCACATCGCCAACGAGAAGATCCCCGCGACGATCGTGTTCATCGAGGAGATCCCCCGAACGCCCACGGGAAAGATCCTAAAGAGGGAACTCCGCGAGATGCTGAGGAAGGCACCGGGCGTCATCAAGAGGGAAGGAAAGCGAGAATGAGAAAGGTCGGAATCGTCGGCGCGGGAATCACCCCGTGCAAGGGTCGCTGGGTCGAGAAGACCTACTACGGCTTGTCGCAGATGGCCGTCAAGACGTGCCTCGAGGACGCGGCCATGAGCATCAAGGACGTGGACGCCGTGGTGTTCGGCATCTACAACGATATCTTCGAGCTCTCCGCGATCCCCGAGCACCCGCTTCAGGGGATCATCGGGATGGCCAACAAGCCGGGCATGCGCGTGACCAATGGCGGCGCCACGGGTGCCTACGCCATGCTGGCCGGCTACACCTGGGTGGCGAGCGGTCTCTACGACACGGTGGTGGTACTGGGCGTCGAAAAGGCCACGGACTGCTTCGATTTCGAGTCGATGACCGAGACACCGGAGGTCATCAAGACGATCGGATGGTCTGGCGACACCTTCTTCGAGCGCGAGCTCGGCTGGACGGCATCGGACAGCTACGCGGAGGTGGTTCTCGCCTACATGGACGACCACCCCGATGATCTCAAGCCGGAGGTCTCGGCCAGGATCGCGGAAATCCTCTGCCAGCAGGCCAAGAACAACCCCTACGCACAGCGTCGTGACGAGGTGGTCACCGCCGAGATGGCGATGAACTCGCGCTACGTGGTCTATCCCTTCAAACTCCTAGAGATGTGCGTCTACAGCGAGGGTGCGGGTGCGGTGGTGTTTGCAGCCGAGGACCAGGCGGAGGCGATCTGCCGCAACGCGGGGACCGCACCCGTCTGGATCACCGGCATCGGTGCCAGCAACGAGCATCACGTCGCCGGGCCGGATTACAAGCGCCACAAGTACATGGGACGCATCTGGTCCGACCACATCGCCACCCATAAGGCCTACGAGATGGCCGGAATCAAGGACCCTCTGAACGAGATCGGCGTCGTCGAGCTCCACGACGCCTTCGTCAAGCAGCTCCAGATCACGATGGGCGAGATGGACTTCGTCCCGATCGGCCGAACCGACGCCCTCATCGAGGAGGAGATCATGACGCCAGGTGGCAAGGTCCTGGTCAATCCGTCCGGCGGGTTGACCTTCGGTGGACACTTCGTCGGCGGGTCGAACATCTTCTCTACCTGGAGCGCTCGCCGCGAGATGTTCAATCGCGGAATCGAGCGCGGACTGGTCCACGGAACCGGATCGACGGTGGCGCAGTACGGCGTCGCGATGGTCCTGGAGAGGAGCTAGAAAGATGGCATCCAAGAGCAAGGCTCGCGTCATTCCCGAACACATGAACCCGCCCCTGGAGTCCGAAGTCGTGGAGCGGGAGGGGGTCTCCTACCTCCAGAGCAACGAGGCGATGTTCACCTTCTACAAGCGCACCAAGGGTGAGCTGTCGAAGTACTTCCTGGGTCTGCGCGACGAGAGGAAGATCTGGGGCATCAAGTGTCCCAAGTGCGACTCCATCCGGGTGCCGCCCTTCGAGCAGATGTGTCCCGACTGCGACTTCGCCGAGATGGATTGGATCGAGATGCCCGACGTCGGCAAGATGAACAGCACCCCGCCGATCACCTACTTCGCCCACTCCCTGTTCCAGTCGTGGGTGCCGTTCGGCCGGGGCCGCGTCACCATCGAAGGCGCCGAGACCGCGCTCCCCATCCACGTCTACACGACCAAGGGCGTGCTGACCCCCTTCATCTTCAAACAGGGAACGCCCGTGAAGATCGTGTTCCGGGAAGAGCGCATCGGGAAGCCGACCGACATCTTCGCCGTTCCGCTCGAAGAACTCACTCCCGAGCAGCGGTCCGCCTCGCCACTCATGGAGAATGAACTGGACTTCTCCCAGCCCGTGGAGCCGGCGATGGCGGCGCCGACCGATGCTCACCGGGCCGCCTTCGAGAAGGCGGTCGAGATGCTGACGAAGCTCTCCCAGGACGTGGAGCGGAGTGCGCGCGCACAGCACAACCTCGCCGGCTGGAAGCGGCGAATCGCGGTCCGCACCGCCGCCGGAGACCTGGGGCTTCAAATCGACGACGGCAAGCTCTCCGTCACCAAGGGGAGGCCCAAGGGTCGTACGGACTTCGTGATGATCGCGGAAGATCCTCAGCTTCTGGTCGACTGGATGACCTTCAAGGAGGCCCTGACCAACGCCATCATCGCCGGAACGCTCTGGATCAGCGCCAACCAGGAGTTCACGACCATCTTCAAGCTGGACCGGCTACCCAGGTCGACCCATCGCGACGTGGGATAGCGAACCCATTCCGTGAACTAAGAAAGGGTTGGTGTGGGGACCACACCAACCCTTTCTCGTCGTACCCGATGGATGCTGTTTAGATCAGGAACGGCACCATCAGCAGGGCCACCACATTGAGGATCTTGATCATCGGGTTGATCGCCGGGCCTGCGGTATCCTTGTAGGGATCGCCGACTGTGTCGCCCGTTACGGCTGCCTTGTGGGCTTCGCTCCCCTTGCCTCCGTGATTCCCGTCCTCGATGTACTTCTTGGCGTTGTCCCAGGCCGCGCCACCGGTCGTCATCGAAATGGCGACGAAGACGCCTGTGATGATGCTTCCAATCAGAAGACCGCCGAGGGCGACCTTGCCCAGGATCAAGCCGACCAGTATGGGCGCGGCCACCGGAAGCAGTGCCGGAACCAGCATTTCCCGGAGCGCGAACTTGGTGACGATATCGACACATGCGCCGTAGTCGGGCTTGGCCGTACCTTCCATGATTCCCGGTATCTCGCGGAACTGCCGCCTGACCTCTTCGACCACTGCACCGCCGGCTTTTCCCACCGCCTGCATGGCAATCGATGCAAACAGGTAGGGAAGAAGTCCGCCGATGAAGAGGCCGATGATCACGTTCACATTGCTGAGGTCGAAGCTCAACTTGCCGGTTCCGCCGTGCAGGGCGAACTCCTGGGTGTAAGCTGCAAAGAGCACGAGAGCGGCAAGGCCGGCTGAACCGATCGCATAGCCCTTGGTGACGGCCTTCGTCGTATTGCCAACGGCATCGAGCGGATCGGTCACGGCGCGCACGCTGTCATCCATCCCTGCCATTTCCGCAATACCGCCTGCATTATCCGTGATGGGTCCGTATGCATCGATCGCAATCACCATGCCCGTCATGGAGAGCATCGACATCGCCGCCATGGCAATACCGTAGAGTTCGGCCAGAGAGTAAGCCACTCCGATGGCCAGGCAGATGGCCAGAACCGGGGCTGCGGTCGCCTGCATGCTCACGCCGAGACCAGCGATGATGTTGGTACCGTGCCCGGTTGTCGAAGCCTGTGCGATATGCTTGACGGGCCCGTAAATGCCAGTGTAGTACTCCGTGATGATTACGATGGCGACCGTAAGCACAAGCCCCACCAGGGTCGCGAAGTATATGTTCATTACGGGTATTAGAGAGCCGTCTGCCAGTCTCAGTTGTTGTCCGCCCATCAGCTCGTTGGTGACAAAATAGAAGGCGATGGCAGCGAGAATGGCCGAGCCGAACATGCCCTTGTACAGAGCGCCCATGATGTACTCGCTCTTGCCAAGCCGGACGAAGAACACGGCGATCATCGAAGCGATGATGGAGACCGCACCAAGAACGAGGGGAAACACCGTGGCAATGGCGATTTCAGGGAACAGCAGATTGCCGAGAAGCATGGCGGCAACGGCCGTGATCGCATATGTCTCGAAAAGGTCGGCTGCCATTCCTGCACAGTCGCCAACGTTGTCGCCGACATTATCCGCAATTGTGGCCGGATTTCTGGGGTCATCCTCAGGGATGCCTGCCTCGACCTTGCCGACCAGGTCTGCACCGACGTCGGCGCCCTTGGTGAAGATGCCGCCGCCGAGGCGGGCAAAGATGGATATGAGGCTGCCTCCGAAACCGAGAGCGACGAGTGCGATCACAGCCTCCCTCGGTGAGCTTCCCGTTCCCGTCAATATCGCGTAGAAGCCGGCGACAGAGGTCAGTGCGAGGCCCGCAACGATCATCCCGGTCACGGATCCGCCCTTGAAAGCGAGGCTCAAGCCTGCCGCCAGGCCACCCTTTGATGCTTCAGCAGTCCTGACGTTGGCCAGAACGGAAACCCGCATGCCGACGTATCCCGCCACAAAGGACGCAACTGCGCCGACCAGGAATCCGAGACCTGTCTTGAGGCCGAGCGCGAATACGATCACAGCAAAGATGATGATGCCGGTGATCCCCATGCTCTTGAGCTGGCGGTTGAGGTACGCGATAGCGCCTTCTCTAATTGCGCTGGCAATCTCCTGCATCTTCTCATTTCCGGCCGGCGCGGCTTTCACTCTGGCAGCCAGAATAATGGCGAATACCACGCCAGCGATTCCAACCAACGTGCATATCAACGGTAGATTGCCCATTACTGCATCCCTTCTTTCTTTCCTCTAAGTCTCAACTTGGAGCCGTGGCTCGCGCAGAATTCACAGCGAACGGCACGGCCCGAGGCGCCGGGACGGAGGGTTAACAGATATTCAGTCACTGTCCACCGGGACAGGCGAGAAATGAGGGGGAATGGGCCCAGAGCGCCGCGCGGCTGGCTACTGAGGCCCCTGCGGGGCTAGCGAGATCCTCGCGCGCTCATTCGTAGAGGTCCGCTCCACCCGTGTGACAATCGTGACACTCGGTGTACTCCTCGATGGTGTCGAAGTCTTCGGGGTGGATGAAGGGCAGGCCCTCCTCGAGGTCGACGTTGACGTGCTCGATGCTCTCGCCTTGCGCGAGGATCAAATGGCACTTGTTGCAGGTGGTGAAGATGGTCTCCCCTTCGGCCGACTCCATCTCGTCGTTGTGGCAGCGGAAGCATCCCGGAGAGTCGCGGTGCCCGATGTTGTCGGGATACGCCGACCAGTCGGCCTTCATTTCGGGGAAGATCGTTTCCCGGTAGATGCCCTGTACCTTCTGGATGCTGCTCTTCAGTGCGTAAGGCTTCTTCGCCAATATCTCCGGGTAGTTTCTTCGGTAGAACTCCCGCATCGAGTTCGCGATACCGGTCATCGCCTCTTCGGTCGTCGCGTAACCCCCATCGAGCGCAACGATGGCCTGCGCCTTGATCGAAGGAAGCTCGAGAGAGATGCTGCCCTCTCCGAGCGCGTCGTTGACGCGCTCCATCGGCACCGGGAACTGGTGCGCCGGGCGGTTGTGGCAATCCATGCAGTCCATGGTGCGGACCTCGAGCGTCGCCTTCTCTTCGTTGCTGAGCGGCTCGTCGAGGCGGTTGAACTCCGTGACGCTGCCGTCGCCGCGCGTCATGCGAACCCAGGCGATCTCCTCCCTCCGTTCGTCGGTGGCGATGTACTCGATCTCGGAGGCGATCAGCATGTGGTAGTGAATACCGGAACCCCGCATGAAGGTCGTCTTCTCGCCCCCGATCTTGACCAGCATCCTGAGCTGGTGAAGGGTGTTCTCCTCGTCCGAGAGGTAATAGGCGCGGGAGATCTCCTTGTAGCCGATGAACTGCCGCCGCCAGTGACATTGTTCGCAGGTCTCGCGGGCGGGGCGCAGGTCGTGAATCGGGGTGGGAATGGGGCGGGGGAAGCTGTTGGTAGTGACGGCCCAGATCTGTCGCAGGCCCGAGAGCTTCGAGCGGACGAACCAGTTCGCTCCCGAGCCGATGTGACATTCCACGCAGTTCACGCGGGCGTGTGAGGAATCCTGATACCGCACCCACTCCGGGTTCATGACCTCGTGGCAGAGCTGCCCGCAGAATTCGAGGGACTCGGTGGCGTGGAACGTCTGGTAGGCTCCGACCGGAACCAGGGTCAGCGTGAGGGCCGCGCTGGCGAGAACGACCACCGCCCCCCGGCGGTGCTCCCGATTGCGGAGATCGAAGCGAAACTCCGAAAGTGGGCGGGGTCCGCGACCGCTCTTGCGCCGCCATCGCTCGATGAGCGCTCCCAGCGGAACCAGCAGGAATCCGACCACGATGCTCACGGTACACAGGACGTAAAGGAAGCCCGAATACGGCGCCGCCTGTCCCGAGAACATTTCCTGCACCGCGAAGAGAGCACCGAAAAAGAGAGAGATGAGCATCAAGCCCATCCCGGAGACGCTTACCCAGTTCCGGAAGTACCCGGTCTCGGCGGGATCGTTCGAATCGCCCACGTTCTTCTCCTTGGGGCCTCTAGGGGGCGCTCGAGGAGGAGCTTACTCCGTCCTCCTCCAGCTCCTCCTCTTCGTAGCGGACTTTCCGGAAGACGCGCGTCTTCAGTTTGGGCCCTTCGGGATGCTCATGAACGTACATCGCCTTGGGCATCTTACCCGCAAGCCAGGCGGGATTCATGGGATAGACGTGGGGACTGACGACCGTCGCATAGCCGTGCCAGACGACGATCGCCAGTGTCGCCAGCCAGGCTTCGTAGTAGTGAACGACCAGCACCACGTCCAGGACACCCTTGGGCAGTCCCCATGAGGTGACGAAGTAGTTGTCGAACCAGAGCAGCACGCCGGTGCAGGTCATGATGATGCTGCCCCACATCAGTGCCCAGTACTCGGCCTTCTCCAGGTAGGTGAACCGCTTGAAGCGGGCCGACTCCTGCCGTCGGCCGAGGAAGTACAGGGCGTTGTCCCTGAGATGGATCAGGTCACTCTTCTCGGGGAACATGTCGCGAATCATTCCGCGCCCGCGGTGGCTCAAGAGGAAAAGCGCGTGCCAGACGCTGCAGAGGATGAAGATGACGGCGGCCGTGCGGTGCACCGTTCCGCGGATCAGGAAGCCCTGGCCGTCGCCCCACCCGAACAGGATCTGCACCCACCAGGCCTCGCTGAAGCGCAGCGAGAAGCCGCTGATCACCAGCACGATGAACGAGATCGCCAGCACCCAGTGCTGCAGCGTCTCATTGGCAGTCCACCGGATGACATAGGGCTCTCTCCGCATGCTCCGCAGGTAACGGAACCAGTCGGCAAAGTTGTGCAGGGACATCGCGCCGATGGTGATGCCGATGATGAACATGTACAGAATCGTGAAGAACCGCGGCCAGCCGGTCTTGATTCCGGTGGCAGTTGCGTGGATCGGCTCGGAGGCCAGCTCTGCGGAGATCCCGGGATGGCATTCGCCACAGGTCTCCTGCAGGTTGTCCACGTGGATCGAAGAGGTCGCGTCCGTATGGGGAAGGATGCGGTGGGCGCCGTGACACGAAGCGCAGTTGGCCACGTGGACGTCGCCGGCCTTGCTCTTGAGGCCGTGATAGCTGTCGATATAGGAGCGGAGTCGGCCGGCGGGGATGCCGTACTTCTGGTTGAGCACCTCCGACTCGTGGCACGGCGCGCAGGTGGCCTCGGCGATGCGCCCGGCGCTGACCGGGGACCTGGGGTCCGACGGCGAGATGATGCCGTGCTCACCGTGGCAATGGGTACAGACCGGCGCGTCCACTTCCCCCCGCTCGGCGAGTTGGCCGTGGATGCCCTCCTCGTAGTCCATGGCAACTGATTCGTGACAATGGCTGCAGGTGCGCGGGATGTTGAAGTGAAAGATGGTCGATTCGGGATCGGCCGGACTCAGGATGCGGTGAGCGGTCTTCTCTCCGGCTGCGCTGTCGGCTGCGTGACAGTCATTGCAGGTGGCCGCCACGTAGAGGCCCTTCTTGCTGGCCTGGCCGTGAACGCTGCTCTGATACAGTGCGATCGGCTTGTCGCGCAGGATGTCGTGCTTCTTCACCAGGTCGACGTCGGTGTGGCACGATCGGCAGGTGCTGGGCAGGTTGATCGGATGGGTGTGCGCCTGGCGGTCCGAAGAGGAAAGGATGTCGTGGTTGCCGTGGCAGTCCCAGCACTCGGGGAGATCCGGGTCCTCGCCCACGTCCAGGCGGCCGTGCTTCCGGTAGATCTCGGCTTCGTCCTCGTGGCACAGGCCGCAGTCCACGGGTTCGACTTCTTCTCCGTGCGGGCTCTCCGCTTCGAGATCCAGCTCATCCATGTCGATCGATTCGTGACACGAGTCGCAGTCCTCGTCGCTGTGGCTCGATTCGGCGAGGAGCTGGTACGGAGGTCCGCGTCTCTCATCGTCGGCCTCACCATCGTGGCAATCCGAGCAGTCCTCGGGCGGGGGCTCGCCCTCGGGCCAGCTGGCCTCCTGGGCGCCCGCGTCGCCGCCGGGCGCGGCGGCTACCAGGGCCAGCGCCAACAGGGAAGATAGGACCAGGCTTCGTCGCATGTCTTTTCTCGCACGCCTCACCAGCGCAGCTCGGCCGCCTCGACGGCTACTCTCCGAACAGGCGGCTCACCATCGCCAAATAGATCAGCACCATCAAGACCGCGCCGATCAAGAAGGCGGTGAACCCGGCGGGCAGGGCGATCTTCTTCCACGACTCCCATTCGTGGCCCGCGCGGTGCTTCTCCAGCTCTCCCGCCGCAACCCACCGATCGTAGAGCTTCCTGCGCTCGTTCATCAGCTCCGACTTCGAGATCCGTCCCGAGAACATCACGCGATCCATCGGGAACTTGTCCGGACGGAAGTGCACGTTGAAGAAGTGGAAGGTGAAGATGAATCCTGCCGCCAGCAGCGCCTCGTCGGAGTGGATGATGTGCGCCACGTTGATCGCCCATCCGGGCAGGACGACCGTGAAGGTCTCCGGGAACCACATGATCAGACCGCTCAGGCCGATAATGGCGACGCCCCAGAAGACCGCCATGTAGTCGAACTTCTCCCAGTAGGTCCAGCGGTCGAATTGGGGCTTGGGCCCGCGTCCAAAGAACCACTTGTTGTGGGCGACGATGTCCTTGAAGTCCTGAAGACCGGGCATCGGGGATTCCGGACCCGTAGCGGCTCTCAGAATCCGCGAAGCCTCGAACTTCCCCGTCTCCGGGTTCTGGAAGCGCTTTCTCCCCACGAAGAGCGCGTAGAACACCGAGATCACGTGCACCGAGAAATAGAAGATGGTGACGATGGCGCCGAGGCGGTGGAGCACGGCGGCCACGGCCTGTCCGCCCATGCCAGCGAGTAGCAGCTTCGCCCAGTCGGTGTAGAAGAACTTGAGTGGCATTCCGGTCAGCACCAGAAGCAGGAAGCTGCTGATCACCAGAGCGTGCAGGAAGCGATCCAACGGCGTAAAACGGGTGTACTCTTCGGTGTCTTCACGGGCCTGGACCTTCTCCTCGCGCCATTCCCTCGAATCGCTCATGTAGAGGGCCATCGAGCGGTAGAGCCAGAGGATCGTGTGCAAGGCGAAGAACGCGAAGGTGCCGATGAGGAGTGCCGTCATCCCCCAGAAGACGTAATACAGCCCCGGGTACGCCTCGCGGTTGGAGTGGTCGGCGTGGACGATGTACCGCGCGAAGTTGGCATTCGCGCCCTCGTGGCACTTCCGGCAGGTCTCCACCCGATGGTCCCCGTTGGTGTGGGAATCGGCGCTAGCGACCCTGGTGATGTCGTGGTGGCCGTGGCAGTCGTAGCAGGCCGCCACGTCCTGGCGCCCCAGTGCGATGGCCTTGCCGTGGAAGGTGTCGCGGTAGCCTGCCAGCTGTTTCTCGTGACACTGGCCGCACATGCGGTCGGCCTGCAATCGGAATTCGGGGGCCGAAGGCAGGGAGACCACGTGAGACTTGTGACAGGTGGTGCAGACCGGAGCGCTGACATCGTGGGATCCCAGCAGCTCACCGTGGACACTCGCGTTGAAGATGTCCTCCACCAGGACGTGGCAGTTGCCGCAGGTCTTGGGGACCATGTCTCTGCTGATCCGAGAATTGGGATCCGTGTGAGGAAGGATGTCGTGAACACCGTGGCAGTCGTTGCAGCTCGGAGCCACGATGAGTCCATCGATCAGCAGGGCCTTGCCGTGGATGGAGTCGATGAAGTCGGGGACTGCCGTCTGGTAGTGGATCGGGCGGGTTTCCAGAACGACTTCGCTTTCGTGACACGCGGCGCAGGTCTTGTGGAGGTTGAACTTGTTGGTGCGTGCCCTTCGGTCGGACGCGGGAAGAATGTCGTGAACACCGTGGCAATCCGGGCATCGGGCAGCGTCCTCGTCCCCTTTCGCGTACCACTTTCCGTGGATGCTCTGGTTGTACTCCCCGAGCACCTGGTCGTGGCAACCGGAGCCAGAGCAGCTGAGTTCGAGCGGCTCCCCCTCGTTGTGGGGAGAGTCTTCGAAGTCCTTCTCGCCCTGGTGGCAGTCGGTGCAGAGCTGCTCGCCGTGAATCGAGCCGAGGAGGACTTCCTCGTCCACGTAGAGGTCGAGCTTGTCGCCCCGCTCCGTATCCGCCTCGAGGTCTTCGTCTCCGTGGCAGTCCAGGCAGTCCGAGTTGTCATAGTCCTGGGACGCGAACTCGCTCGGCGCGGACTCTTCTGAAGCCTCGGCAGCGGCCAGTCCGCCGGCGAGAAGAGGGATCAGGAGCAGGGGAAGGAGCACCTTCGCTCGCAACAGCGCCAAGCGGAGTGTCCCGTCCCGTCGAGCCGTGGCACCGGGAAAGACCTGAGCTGGTTTCGTCACCCCGTACTCTCCCGTCTCCACAGTGGTCCCAGCCGATAGCCGCGCGCCAAGGATCTGGGAGCCGCCGCATGCGGGTACACCACAACATTGCTCGGCCCGCGAGCGGGCCGGCTTTAGGCTTCGGCCACCGCGTTATTGCAACTTCTGTACCGGAGCGCCACTCCGAGCTGTCTGTCACGGAGTTGGGTCAGAATCCCCACGGGTTCGCATCGGGACCGAACCGCGTACCACAACAATCCATCACGGCCCGAAAAGGGACAAAGAGCCCCAGACCCCGCGGAGTGTGCTATCGCTGCCACGCCGGCAGCGTCGGCGGCCGGGGGGGGGCGGCCATCGAGAGGCAGAGCCCGGAGCTGAATATTTGGCCGTCCGACTTCTCTAAGGATTAGTTGGAGTGACTCACTCGAGACACGGCGAAGCTACCGGCGGTCGTGACTGTCAAACGGGCATCTGGATTCGCGAGGGCCACAGTCGGTAGAATCGAACGGGCGTATGGATTGGAATGCCCGAGAGGAGGAGAGGCAAATTCAAATGATTGGAAGATGGATCTGGATCATGGTTGCGATCGGCATCGCGATCGGTTTCGGGCTGGCTGCGGTATCGGCCAATGCTGCCGGCAAGGAGCCCCAGTACGTCGGTGCGAAGAAGTGCAAGACCTGCCACAAGAAGGAGCTGATCGGGAACCAGTACGGCGCGTGGGAGGAGGCGAAGCACTCGAAGGCGTTCGAGACGTTGAAGGGGGAGAAGGCGCTCGAGCTCGCCAAGGCGAAGGGGCTCGCTGGACCGCCCCACGAGGCCGGGGAATGCCTCAAGTGCCACACAACCGCCTACGGCGAGGATCCCTCGAAGTTCGCGAAGAAGCCTCTCAATCCCGCGGACGGGGTCCAGTGTGAGTCCTGCCACGGTCCGGGGAGCCTCTACAAGAAGAAGAAGACCATGTCCGATCGCGACAAGTCGGTGGCCGCCGGGATGTGGGAGCCCGGAAAGGACGAGAAGATCTGCCTCAGCTGCCACAACGACGAGAGCCCCAGCTGGGATCCCGCCGCGGGGTTCGACTTCGAGAAGCGCAAGGAGGAGATCGCCCACGCCATCCCCGAGGACGTCAAGGGGAGGTACATCGAGATCGAGAAGAAGCTCAGGGCGGAGAAGCGGGCGGCCGGCGAGGCAGAGGAAGAGGACGAAGACTAGACAACCAGCTCAGTGCCCGGCTTCCATCGCTGGCCGAATCGCCGAGCGATGGCGGAGGAAGGCCGCGGAGATCACGACGATCTCGATCACCACATAGATCAGGGCGTAGATCTGTCCCCCCTCGGAGAAGCCGTAGGAGTGCAGGCCGGCAGCCAGGATGAAGTTGACCCCGTAGTAGGTCATGACGACGGACAGGAAGCCCAGGATGGAGCTGGCCGCCAGCCCGAAGTCGCGAAGCCAACCGGCGAAGCGGGCGTGGACGATGGCGAGGTAGACGAAGAAGGTGATCAGAGACCAGGTCTCCTTCGGGTCCCAACCCCAGTAACGGCCCCAGCTCTCGTTGGCCCAGACGGCGCCAAAGATGATCCCAGCGGCCAGGAAAAGGAGCCCGATCTGGAGGGTCCTGTACAGGAGGCCGGAGAGCGTGCGCAGCAGGTCGGTCTGCCCCGGCCGGAACAGCTGGAGGAAGAGCACGATGTGTCCCAGGACCATGGTGAGGGCCAGGGCCGAGTAGGACAGCATGATGGTCATCACGTGCACGGAGAGCCAGAAGGTGTGGGCCAGGACCGGCACCAGAGGATTGATTGCGGAGTCGATCGGCAGGTTCTCCGCGAAGGCCAGGCACAGGAAGCCCGTCAGTCCCGCCGCGAGGGCGACGAAGCGCTTTCGGTGAAGGATCTCCGGCACCAGGGCGAGGGCGATCGCGCCCCAGCCCATGAACACCAGAGACTCGTACATGTCCGAGACGGGGGCCCGCGCGGCGATGACCCAGCGGTATCCGATGCCGAGGGTGTGGCAGAGGAAGCCGGCGACCAGCAGCAGCACGCCCAGGAGGTAGCCCCAGGACCAGCTGGAAAAGCCCAGGAGGAGAATCAGCAGGAAGCTCACCAGGTAGAGCTTCCAGGCCTTGCCGAACGCGTTGAAGTCCTCGTAGAAGAGCTCGCGGTCGATCTCCCGCTCGGAGGGATAGACATCCGGGTTGATGTTGCGGAGAGCAGCCGTCAGGCCCTTGGCCGCCTCGCGGAAGGCGTGTGGATTCTTCTCGGTGTAGGCGGCGGCGAGCTGTACGAAGCCCTGAGAGATCGCCTTCCCGCCCGGATCCTCGGCGTTCTGGAGCGCATTTGGACTGGTCCAGTCGGCGCTCTCGCCGAGGATGGGGACGATGGTGAGAGCGTCGCCGCGAATCAGCCCTGCGGCCCTGTTGAGCTTGGCGTAGGCGTCGAGGGCCCCCTTCTCGAGGCCGCTTAGCTCCTCCTCGGCCTGCTGGTGCCGGAGGGCCTCCTCGACGAGACCCCGGAACGGCGGACTTCCCATCAGTGTCGCGACGGAGAAGCGCCTCTCGCTGGCCTCGAGCCCCAGCCTCGCCTTCAAGTCGCGGCTGTCGATGCGCAGGTAGGGACGGTCGCGGAAATCGTCGGAGGCCAGGATGTATCCCCACAAGATCTCCAGCGAGCTCAGGCCGTCGAGGCTCTCCCGGCCGGTCAGGGCCAGCGCCGCCTCGTTCGCGTAGGTCAGGAGCGGCTTGACCCGGCCGTCGGCCAGGATGGCCCAGCTCCGGGTCTCCTCGACCGGGAGCCTTTCGACGGGGTCGCTGGCCCGAGCCCGCGGACTCGGGGTGGAGGAGAGACTGGCGACGGCGACGAGTAGCAGGCCGAGTGTGAAGCGCGGGCGGATGTGGTTCATGCTGGGTGTCTCCCCGTCTACCTGGTGGTAGTGCCCCCGGCGGTAGTGCGTGGATCGGGAGCGGAATCGCCCCTCCCGAAACGGCCCGTGCTCCGGATCGACGCGCGAGCAGAGGCTTTCGGCTTCCGACCCGGGCCACGCACGTACCAGGCGATCCCCACGACGATGAGGCCGAACGAGAGATAGACGATCGGTACGCCGGGGTCGTAGGAAACCGAGAGCACGGTCATGTCCGGCCCGCCACCCTGCCCGAGCCGGTAGCTGCTCTGGAAGAGCCGGAAGCCGGCCACGTCCAGGGGGCGATTCATCGAGATCACCGCTTCTCGCGACGGAAGATCCGCCGAGATCGGCTTGACCGTGACGAGACTCCGATACTCGGCGGGACGGCTGGAACCCGGGTGGCGGATCAACTCGAACTCCTCGAGCGCGATGGCGAAGGGCAGCGGACGGGTCTGGCGGACGAACGCCATCTCGACGGTGCGACCGTCCAGGATCCACTTGTCCGAGGATTCCAGGGCCAGCCAGTGAGATTCGCTCCTTCCCCCGAGGCTGGCTTCGAGCCGGATGAAGGCGTCCCCGGTCTCCCGCCCTTCGGTCGCGGGGTGGACGGTCATCTCAGGCCTGGCGCTTTCCAGGAAGCGCTCCACCTCGAGAGCGAGGCCGAGGTCGCCCAGCGCGACGCTCTGCCCCACCGAAACGGGCACCGCCGCGTCCCTGCCGGCGGCGGTCGAAAGCTGAACGTGCAGCCGCTGGTCGGGGCCCAGGATGATCGCGACCAGGGGCTTCGACGCCAGCGAGGGCGCATCCAGCCTCAGCCTCCCGACGAGCGATTCGCTCTCATCGCGGCCGTGAACCAAGTTGAAATCGGGGTACTTGCTGAACACGGTGTGGGTCTCGGTCCGGCCGCTCGAGGCGATCTCGACGATCGCGGCCGGATTGAGATCCGCGCTGGGGACGTCGGTCAGTTCGCCGTTCATCACCCTGGCCCGCAGGAGCAACTTCTCGACCTTGGCGACCAGGTCGGAACCCAAGGGAATCTCCTTGCCGACGCTCGCCGGGAGAGAGATGCGGACGGGGGCTCCGCCGTCCTTCCGATCGACCAGCAGCGTGATGCCCGAGGAACTCTCGGTCGCGGAACGTCTCTCGAAGATCTCCCCGGACCGGGCGACCACGAACTCGACCTCCACCGGCCCGATGTCCCGGCGCCCGAACCTCGGGCTGTCGCCGATCAACCACTGGTGGGCGCGCAACGGCGCGCCGCTGACGAGGAATCGAACGCCGGGTGCACCCCCCTCCCCTCCCTCCCCCAGTCCGGCGGAGGCGACCCCGTCACGGATATAGTCGACGATGCGGATCCCGGGCCGGTCCTCACCCTCCTCCTGAAGCCTTCGTCCGGAGTGTCGAAGAGCCCGGGTAAGGGGGAAGGCGGCCTCGACGTCCCAATCGAAGGTCGCCCCCGCGTTCCATCGGGCGCGAATCTCGGAGGAGTCGAGGAACAGGCGACTCTCCTCGCCGCCCTCGTGGATCGCCATCCGTCCCTCGTAGCCGAAGGTCCGAGAAACCCAGGCTCCGGTGAGTAGGAGCACGATCGAGAAGTGGACGACGACGAAGCTCCACTGGTGCCGCTTGATCGGGATCCGGTTGATCACCGCCGCGACCAGGTTCACCGCGATCAAGAACAGGAACACGTCGAACCACGCCGCTCCGTAGATCAGGGAGCGGGCGACTTCTCGGCTCTCGCGGGATTCCAGGATGGTACCGACGGTCATGATGGCCGCTCCGCCGAGGAGGAGGGCGATCGTGCACTCGACTTTCCCCAGGAGTCGGAGGAAGCGGATCAGGGAAGACGCGGAAGCGGGCATCGAAGTGCTCCTAGAAATACCTGCGCCCCCGCAGGAAGAGGGGGATCTCGGTTCCTTCCTGCCTCAGCTGGAGAGACTCGAGATCTCCGACCTCGTCGAGTCGGAACAAGACCTCGGTTCCCTTCCTGGACCCGTGTCGGTGGGAAAAATCGAAGGCAGCTCGACTCGCCTCAGCAAGATCCGGGCCAACGTTCGACCACTCGGCGAAAGCTCTCGAAACGCCCCGAGCGCGCCGCCCCTTCGAGGGGTGAAAGGCAAGCCGCCGGTTTCGAAATCCAGCGGAGCGCGTGCAGTGCACCCGGAGAGCTAACGAGGGTGTTCCCCTACGCCGGATTTGCCTGGTATACTTCTGGGGTAGAATTCTGTTGACCTCGCGCGGGGATCGAAGAAGGTGGACCACCCGGAAGCCCCTAGGAGAAACTCACTCGTCCTGTTCCTCGCGGGCGACGACTCCAGCTTCGGGCTGATGGCCGAAGGCCTCGCCCGAAAGATAGCCGACGACGCCCTTTCGGCCTTCAGCGCGGCGACGAGGCTGGCGGATCCACATCCCCTGGCCTGCGAGGTCATGAGAGAGATCGGTGTCGAGCTCTCCGAGCTGACCCTTAGGACGCCCCTGGAAGTCGAAGTGGTTTCCTTTGACCTGGTGGTGACGCTCGGAGATTTCGATCCGTCCCTATGTCCCGACCTGCCCGGAATGCCGCCCCACTTTCACTGGGATCTCCCTGCGCTTCCCGATGAGGGGAGCCGGGACCAGCAACTGGGTCGTCTTCGGGCCATCCGCAATCGGCTCAAGGCCCAGATCAACAAGCTGGTGGCTGGCGATGCGCTGTCCGGGCTCCACATCGCCAGGCAGAACGTGGAGCTGATCCTCGACAACCTGATCGACGGAGTCATGGCGCACACCATGAACCGCCGGATCTTCTACTTCAACACAGCGGCCGAGCGACTCACCGGCTTCAAGCGAGAGAACGTCCTCGGCAGGGACTGCCACCAGGTGTTCCGCCCCAAGCGATTCTGTGGCGGCGACTGCTCTTTTTGCAGCGGTGAAGCCGACCGGCAGGGGCGCGTCATCCCGAAGAATGCCCAGGTGTCCTTCACGCAGCCACGCGGTGAGGAGCTGTCCTTCAACATGAGCATCATGCCGTTGGCTGACGCACAGAAGACCGAGGTAGGCGCCCTGGTCTCGTTCAAGGACAACACCGAGCTCGCCAACTTCAAGCGCCGCGTCCTTCACTCCCATCGCTGCGGCAAGCTGATCGGCAGGGATCCGAAGACGCTGGGGCTGTTCGAGCAGATCCGTGAGGTCGGCCCGGTCAATGTGCCGGTGTTGATCGAGGGTGAGAGCGGTACTGGCAAGGAGCTCGTCGCGCGGGCCGTTCACGAGTTGAGCGAGCGTGCCGCCAAGCCTCTCATAGTCATCAACTGCGCGGCTTTACCGGAGGGACTCCTGGAGAGCGAGCTTTTCGGCCACGTGCGCGGAGCCTTCACGGGGGCGCTGCGAGACAAGAAGGGGCGCTTCGAGCTGGCCGACGGAGGGAGCCTCTTTCTCGACGAGGTGGCTGAGCTATCGCCCGCGCTGCAGGTCAAGCTTCTGAGAGTGCTGCAGGAGCGGAGGTTCAGACGCGTCGGGGACGAGAAGTTGATCAGCGTCGACGCCCGGATCATCAGCGCCACCAACTGCAACCTGCGGCAAATGATGGAGGCGGGGCGCTTTCGCAGCGACCTGTTCTACCGGCTCTGCGTGGTCCCCATCCAGATGCCGCCCCTGCGCGATCGGTGCACGGACATTCCTGTCCTGGTGGACCACTTCCTCGAGTCGATCGCAGAGGAGACCGGGAAGCCCCGGATCACATTGACCAACGAGGCCTTGGACTTGCTGGTCAATTACCCTTGGCCGGGGAACGTGCGTGAGCTGCGCAACGCCCTGCAATACGTCTACGTGAAATGCCAAAGCGGGACTCTGACTCCGCACCATCTTCCCAAGGAGATCCAGAATTTAGAGGTGAGACGCATATCCCGTCCCGGTCCTGCCCTGAAGCTCAAGCACGGGGACGTCCTCGCTGCCCTGGGTGAGGCGCGCGGCAACAAATCCAAGGCGGCGGAGATCCTGGGCGTCGGGAGGTCGACCCTCTACCGCTTCCTCGCGCCACAGGGTCTCAAGCCGGAGTAATCCATCCGGAACGCGGTGTGTACCGCATTGTTCGATTGTGCCAAGTTATCGATCTCGGCACACCTACTTGGGCTAAAATCTCATATCGGGCGGCAACTTGCGGACCGGACGGTCGGATCCGGATCGGGCGTCTCGATACACCTGGCACATCCAGGACCTGCTTCGAGTGGCTCAGGGCGCTTCTCCCACCCCGTTTTTCGGCGGCCTACACGCCCGCCGAATTTGACGTTGGCTACTCGCACTCATTGAGGAGGTTGGCGGTGGTGATTGGGCCCCCGGCGTGCTGGGACCGAGTGCGCTCCAGACCCGGTTCCTGCGGAGCCGTGAAGGTCGGCCCACTGGGCGCGAAAGTGATGCTTTTCGCGGGTTTGCGACCGACTCTTTCTCGGATGGCCCGGATGATGGGGCACCGAATTTGGGGAACGCAGGTGAAATCGTCGAAATCGGGGCCCCCGCGATCTCTCAATGGCACGGTTCGTGCTTATGGCTTGCCGATGGATGGAACATTCCCTTCGAACGAAAGCCCGAAGCTGGGACGGCTAGCGTAAGCGCGCGCAGTAGGGTTACCCGCCGGGCGTTGAATTCGCGCAGGAATGTATCGAAGCGAGTCAGCCAAAAAGACCAGATCCAGAGCTCGCACGCATCGGTCGGACGGCGCGTGGAAAAGGAGCATGAGATGGTCGAGCGGACGCCGCGCGAGTACTTGACAAGGATCCTGGCGGTGAGCCAGGAGATGGTGGACTTGGCGAGCATCGACCCGGGATACGAGCTGGATGTCGGTTGCCGGAGCGTCTTCGGGGCCCTCTGCGACTACGGGTACGCCCTCAAAAAGATGGCAGAGACGGAGTTGGCGGCACACGAGTCAGCCGTGGAATCGTCTTCGGACGAGTCCTCTCTTGTCGCCGGTATCTCGTCTCCAGAAGGATCACTCGACGAGAAGAGCCGCAGATGAGAGCCAGGAGATCGTTCGCCGCAGGATTCGGGATGCTAGGACAGACAAGACGTTTCGGGGCGGCGCTCGCCACCGACGTCGGGCCGTCCGACCCTGCCCTTCAGCTCCCCCTCTCACTCAGTTCTTTTGCGTTCGTCTCGCCGCGGCGGAGCTACGCGTTCCAGATCGCGGACATGGAGGTCTTTGGCATGATGATCCGAGCGACTCTGGCAGCGGTGACTGGGCGACGTGCATCCTGGGTGGGATTGGCCGCCGCTCTCTTCTTGCTGGTGGGCCTCGCCCCGCCGCCTGCGGAGGCCCAATCCGTCAACGTGAGCGCCACCGTGGATGGGGATGCCGCGCCGGATGCCGTCCTCACGGCGACGGTGACCATCGAGATCCTCGACGGCTCCGGCCCGCCGACCGTCGCCTGGACCCAGACCGGGTTCGTCCCCGCGCAGATCGTCGGAGGCGACACCACGACGCCCACCGTCACGCTCCCCGACAGCTCCACCTACAAGGCCGGGCTCGTCCACGCGCTGACGGAGCCGCCCATTGCCGAGGAAGACTTCCCGCCCAACGTGGAGCTGCCGGAGGAGGGGTTCGTGGGCGGGCTCCAGGACCGCTTCCAGGTGGTGGGCATCAATCCCTTCGCGCTCGAGGAGACCGCTCTCCTCATGCTCCATGTGGACGTCACGACCTCCTCGGGCGTCTACTCGGACGAGGTCGAAGTCCACGTGGCCCTGCCCTGGAAGGTCACGCGGGGCACCCCCAACGTCCCCGTCGGGATCGCGGTCCTGCTGCACGGCAAGGACCATCTGAACGGCGGCGGCCCCTACGACTGGACCCTGGACCTGGCGGGGGCCTCGGGATCGAGCGCCACGCTTGAGGATGCCACCAGCCAGGATCCCTGGTTCGTGCCCGACGTCCAGGGCACCTACATCCTCACCGTCAGCGACGTCGACCCGATGGCCACCGATCCGGTGACGATCGAGGTCGACGCAGGCCGCTGGATCGGGGCCATTACCGGGCAGGACATGGACGGGTTCCCCGTCGCCGGGGACTGCGACGGTTGCCACAACGACTTCTGGGCACCCGACAAGTTCACTCCCTGGTCCATGACCGGACACGCCGAGATCTTCACCAACAACCTGAACGAGAGCCCATACTGGGGCGAGGGCTGCTTCCCGTGCCACACGGTGGGCTTCGACCCGGACGTGGACAACGGCGGCATCGACGACGCCGACGACTACGGGGACTTCCTGGCGGCCGGCCTGATCGGCAATCCAAACGCCGACAACTGGACCACGGTGCTGAACGAATATCCCGACACCGCGCGGTTCGCCAACATCCAGTGCGAGAACTGCCACGGTCCCATGTGGGGGAGCCACGACGGGGAACGGAGCCTGCTGCTGAGTGCGGACGTGTGCGCCAGCTGCCACGGCGAGCCGCTCCGACACGCGCGCTTCCAGCAGTGGCAGCTGAGTCGCCACGCGAACTACGCGCTCGCCGTCGACATGGGCGGCAGCGGCAACTGCTCGCGCTGCCACACCGGCAACGGCTTCCTCGCCTGGCTGCCGGTCCTGCTCGGCGACGAGCCCGGGGATCCCCTCGACAACGTCGAGGTCACCTGGACCGCCGACGAGACCCACCCCCAGACCTGCGCGACCTGCCACGATCCCCACGCCATCGGCACCACCACCGGCGTGGACAACAACGCCACCGTGCGCATCAGTGGCGACACGCCGCCGCTCATCGCCGGCTTCACGGCCACCGACGTCGGGCGCGGCGCGATCTGCATGACCTGCCACAACACGCGGCGGGGCGCGCGCAACGACGACACCTTCGCCGAGACCAGCACCACGGATCCGGCGCGCGTGCCGCATGGGGGGGCGCAGGCCGACATGCTGATGGGCCAGAACGCCTACCTGGTGGCAGTGGGCGCCCGGGGGGGGCACTCGAAGACCGAGGGGAGCCTGTCCGTCCCGGACACCTGCGCGACCTGCCACATGGAGAAGACCCCGCCCCCCGACCTGCTCTCCCACAATCAAGGAGGCACCAACCACACCTTCTTCGCCAGCCCGGACATCTGCGGGACGTGCCACTTCGGGTCGTTGACGGCGAAGTTTGTCCAGGACCCGGTGGAGGACATGCTGAATCAGCTCCAGGGGCTTCAGGAAGACGCCATTCTCGACCTGATCACCGCGCTGACCGGCCTCGGTCTCATCATCGATCTGGACGAAGAGGCGCAGATCACCGACGCGGCCGAGGTGCAGGAGATCGTCTTCGGCGAGTACCGCGGCCGGCAGTCCATCACCGTGACGCTCCCGGGGGGCACCTTCGGCCCGATTCGGATGAACAACGTGGGGGTCATCGCCGATGGGACGCCGATCGGCGAGCTCTACGACTTCGCGGACGAGGCCCTGCCCAAGGCGGGGTGGAACTGGAACCTGGTGCGCATCGACGGCACGCTGGGGGTCCACAACCCGGTCTTCACCTTCAACGTGCTGGACGCCTCCGTCGAGGCCCTGCAGATGGTTCCGGAGCCCGGAGGGCTGGCGTCGGCGCTGGCCGCCGTGAGTACCGTGGCCTGGCTGGCACACCGCTCGCGTCGCCGATCGCGAGGTCGGTCGCCGGGAGCGTGACGCCGACCGGATTCGCCGCCCTGGCGGCGTGAAACGCGGGCTCTCCGCCACTGGCGGACGGGCCCGCGTTTTCCCATGCCCGCGTGTTACATCGCTGCTGGATCGCGGCGATGCCGGGGGTTCGGCTCGCACGCAGCCTGATCGTATGTGGATCAAGGGGTTGCGCAGAGGTCGGATGCCACTGGCGTCCACCGCGCCCACCGGCGTCCGCCCCCGCGTCATTACACAAGATAGAGGTTTTCTTTGGCCCGCTCGCCCGCGGCGCGCTTACTGATTGGTCACATGCGGTTTCCGCTTGAAGTCCGCGCTTATCCGTCTTATCGTCGGGCGCGTTTCATTCGAGCAAATGATTCGAACGGATGTGCGCTGGCACACAGTTCATCCAGGTGGTGCGTGCGATGATCGAGCGGCCGCGAGAAGCAGGACCACTCGAAGAGGAGAGTCGCAGATGAGAGCCAGGAGATCGTTCGCCGCAGGATTCGGGATGCTGGCAGCGCTGGCCCTGATCCTCGTCTGGACGGCGCCAGCCGAAGCGTACGAAGCCTACGACGAAGGCTGTGACTCGACATCGTGTCACGGCGACTTCCTGGACAGTCCCTACATCTCGCTCTCCGACAGCCAGAGCTGGGGCGACTCTCTGCACGACGTTCATCGATACGACATGCTCAATGGCGATTGCAGTACCTGCCATTCCGGCCAAGACGAAAGTCCCGTTTTTCTCGATTTGTCCGACGGCGGCGACGGCGGCCTGGAGCCCATCTCCTGCGTCGGCTGCCACGGGCGGGCCGAGGACAACGTGCAGGCGAATCCAGAGTCCCCCTCCGGGTACGGGGCCGGCCTGCGCCAGCACCACGACACCGCCGGGCAGACGGTCTGTTCCCTCTGCCACGCTGACTCCGACCCGGACAACTACACGCCCGTGGGCGAGGAGATCCTGCCGCCCTACTACGCGAACCCGGGGACTGGGCACAATATCCCCGACGATCCCTGCAATCCGCCGCCGGACTTCCTGGAGGACTACACGGACGACGACGTCGGCCTCGACAATGACGGTGACAACATTTACGACGGAGCGGATCCGAACTGCGCCGTCCCCGAGCCCGACGCCGCCCTTCTCCGCGTCGTCGCCCTTGGCACCGTCGGCGCCCTCGCAGCGCGCAGGCGCAGAGTCCAGACTCATTAAGCACCGGCGAATCATTAAGCACCGGCGAAGCGCACGTTGAGCGCTGATCTGTCGCCGGGCGCGGCGCGCGCACCGCACGCTGGCGCTCCGATCATGTAGGAACTGCTTGCTCCGGCGCAGCCAGGAGCGGGGTCAGCCGGTGGGGGGCCGCCCGAGACTCGGCTTCGCCTCAGCCGCACATCGCTGGCGCTGCCGTCCTCGGCAGCTGCCGTGATCATGCTCCTAGCGGAGCAGATCGCTGTTCAGCGTCACGCCAACTGTGAAGGTGTTGACGTGCGTCGAGGGGTTGAACGGATCCGCGGAGCCGACGCCGGTGGGGACCTGCGTGCGGTCGCGATACTGGTCGAAGCTGTAGCCGAAGCTCACCCGCAGCCCGTTCCGAAGCCAGTGGCCGATCTCGAGCTGGACCCGGTGGATGTCGCTTCGGATGCGGCTCCAGCCGTCGAGCGTGTTCGAGGTCAGTCCGTCGGAGCGCAGGCGCGTGTTCGTCCGTGTGAACGTGTAGGCGAGGCTCAGATCGGTTCGCTTGGCGATCTGGTAGCTCCCCCCCAGGATCAGCGTACTGTGGTCCGACCGATAGCGGAGCGTCGTGTCCTTGAAGAAGTCCAGATCGACGAAGGTATTGAAGAGAGCGAACGGCTCCTCATAGCGCAACACCGTCGAGCGGAACAGGTCGATGTCCTGGTTGTCGCGGTGCTGGAAGACCGAGGTAAAGAGCGTCACGCCGTCGCAGGGAGAGCCGGTGAGGGTCGCTCCCCAGGAAAAGCCGTCCCGCTCGAAGTCGCGTTCCCGCGGCGGGATGGACACGCGCTCGACTTCGCCGCCCTGGAACACGCTCCGCGTCGGCTGGAGGTTGAAGTCGTCGTTCTCCCCGTGCTGAGCCTTTCCGAAGAGGCTCAGGGTGACCGGCCGCTTCAAGGGAAGGACATAGGAGGTACGGATCTGCCCGTAGCGCAGATCGTCCAGCTCCCGGCTGTACCCCGTGTCTGGAGCGTTCCGGTATCCCCCCTCTCCGGAGAACTGAAGCCCGGAGATCGGACGAAGCGCGGTGCGCAGGTAGAGGGTGTACATCCGGGTCTTGTCGTTGATGACGGTGTTGTCCGGGAGGATCGCCAGGTTGGGGCCAACCCGCGCTGGAAGGGTGCAGCTCGTCGCGGTCAGACAATCGGGATTGAACGCATCCGCAAACTCCAGCTTGCGGTCGATCCAGAGCCCCCGCCAGCCCACGGCGACCGTGTTCATGGGCAGGAAGCGATACAGGAGCTCGACGCCCGCCCGGTTCTGGCGGATACGCTTGAGGAAGGGGTCGACCTGTATCCAGTCTCGCAGGGAGGGGTCGCCGGTGTCGCGCGGAAGCTTGTTCAAGCGGTGGTCGAACTTGTAGAACGCGTCCACCGAGAGGGCGTCCGTGATCTCGACATCGGCCGCCAGGTTCCCCGAGTAGAAGCGCACTTTGTTGCCCCGCAGGCCCGCAATCTCCTGGAGGGGCGTGCGATCCCCTTCCTGGTCGAGGCTCGAGACCTGGAGCCCCCCGTGGATCACCGCTCGCTCCCCGATGCGGGCGTTGAGGCGGACGGAGCCCGTGGTGCGGTCGGTTTCGGGGATGAAGCCGACCGTGCGCAAGCCCTGGTCGTCCAGGGTGTTCGGAATCTGGTCGAATCCGAATCCCGCCCCGATGTTGGGATCGAGGTTGTTGATCTGCGTCTGGAAGATGGTGGAGGCGTGGTTGCGGAAGCGTTGGTGATCGAAGTCGAAGGCCAACGTGAAGAGTCCGCCCGGCGTGAACACCAGGCCCGCGCCGCCGTCGCTGACGCGCTGGTCCACGTCGTTGGTGATTCCCCGCCACAGGACGTTCCCCGGTGGGACGGGATCGACCCCATCGGAGAAGCCGAGCAGATAGCGCTGCTGGCGCTTGCCCTCCCGCTCCTCGTAGCCTCCCCGAATGGCGATCTCGGAAAGTAAGCCGCCCAGGGCCGCCCCCCGCTGCCCGGTGAAGAGCTCCGAGGGACGGGCTCGCAGCTCCCCTCCGATGCGACTGCGGCGCACGAAGAACCGGTCGTCGTCGCTGGTGTCGTCGTTGAACCGCGAGGCGATCCCATCTCCGAACATGCGCTCGCCGGTCTGGTCCGTCGGGTTCGGGTAGACCCGCATCTCATCGTTGCGCATCCGCCGGTAGTCGAGGTCCAGCGCCAGACCCCGGGGGCGGGCGAAGAGTTCCGCGCGCTGGTTGAGGAGGAACTCGTCGATCTGGAAGGTCCCCCCGGACAAGTTCAAGTTCGAGGTGGGGCTGCGCAGCCGGAACTGGATCAGTGGGGTCTCCTCCTCGGCGAACAGGTCGAGGTCGAAGTCGCGGAGCCCGAAATCCACGGTGGGCTGCTCGTCCTTGTTGCGCGTGAACTCGTGCAGGTCGAAGAAGCCCGTGACGTCGTCGTCGTCCGCGGGGGAGTCGAAGTCCCTGAGACGGAGCTGAAAGGTGCTCGACCAATCCAGCCGGTAGCCCTCGTAGGGCTCGTAGTCCTCGTCGTCGTTCGCGAACGCCGGCGGGGCCAGGACGCAGGCCGCGACCAGGATGACTGCGAGGCGCATCGGCGGGCTCATGACGTCACCTCTCACCTGCGGAGGTGCCGATCCTGGTACGAGCCATGGATCGCCCCGTGACAGTCGGTGCAGCGCGTGTAGTAGGCCCCCGCGCCGAGCATCGTGATGACCTGGGAGGCCTGCGTGGGATAGTCGTTGGAGATGATCTCGAGCCCCGGCTCTCCTGTCGCTTTGAAATGCCACGGATCGGCCGTGCTGTGGCACGAGAGACAGAGCATCGGCCCGCTCGTGTCGAGCAGGTTGTCGGACGCAGCGCCGTGGGGATTGTGGCACATGGTGCAGTCCTCAGCGGCGGGCGCGTGCTCGAAGATCCAGGGCCCGACGTAGTCCTGGTGGCACCCCGCGCACAGGGAGACGCGGTCGCCGAGGGAGGTCCGCGTGTCGCCGTGGGATGCGTGGCAGTCGGTGCAGGAGAGCATCCCCTCCCGGACCGGATGGTGGGAGGGAAAGTTCAGGCGCGACGCCACGTCCTGGTGGCACTGGACACAGAGGGTCGAGTTGGGGTCCAGATCTCCGAACCTGATCTCACCAGCGAGGCGGAGGAGATTGGGCTCGCGCTGGTGCGGATCGTGGCAGTCGGAGCAGATCAGCCCCGCCCGCTGGTGCTCGCCCGTCGCCCAGGCGAGATGGCTTTCACGGCCCTTTTCGTGGCAGGTCAGGCAGTCGGCGGATGCCGGGAAACGGATGTCCCCGGGCTCCTCGGTCTCGGCGTGGATGCTCCCGGGGCCGTGGCACGCCTCGCAATCTTCGTGATAGGTAGGGATGGGCGCATGCCCGCGCACCTCCTCGTGGCAATCGGCGCAGTCCTCGAACCCGAGGACCTCGGCGTCGGCCACGTCGGCCGTGGTGCGGTGATAGCGCTGGGGCTCGGGACGCCAGGCGGTGGCGCAGGCCGCGATCGCTGCCGCCGCGGCCGCGATGATGGTGATGCGCGCCGTGAGGGAGCGGGCGCTTCTCTGGCTGGAATCACCCCTCGGCATCAGTCTCAAGCTCCATGGGGGGCAGTCCGGAAGCCCTTGTGTACCAAGTGCACGCGCAACCGCAAGCAAAAACGGCAGGGTCGTGGAGTTCTTCAGGCGCCAAGGGCTGTTCCCTACAATGTGACGGTGACCCGCGAGCCAGGATCCAGCGCTCCAGAGTTCATGCCGCGCCTCCTGTATCGCCGCAGCCACGCGAGCGCCGGCAGGAGGACTGCCAGCTCGGAGCCGAGGCCACAGCGGGTCGGGGGCTGGGGCGCGTCACAGTCCAGATCATCCTCGTCATAGAAGCCGTCCCCATCGTTGTCGAGACCCAGAGTGCTGCCAGCAATGTCCTCGCCCGAGCCGCCGGGATTGCAGGGATCCGTCAGGTCGACCAAGAGGCCCACGTCGTAGTTGGGAGGCAGCACGTACTCCCCCACCGGAGTGAAGCCGAAGGCGGGCTCCGAGTCCGCGTGACAGGGCGTGCAGGGAACTCCACCGTTCCAGTGGTGCCGGCGCAGGCCCGCGCCCGTCACCAATCCTCCGGCATCGTCCTCGGCACGCCCGTGGCATCCGATGCAGGACATTGGGAAATCTGCGCTGCCGGACTCACTCAGGCTGACGTTGGCCCCTTCAAAAACACTCATATGACATGCCAAGCAGTCACCCCCCAGCATGACGAAAGCATGGACGGTGTGCAGGCTGTCGCGCGGAGGCGTCCACTCTTGGTCACGGGAGGGCGGTTGGTAGTTGGCCGCCAGGAAGTCGCCGTGGCAGGTGCGACACTCGCCCAGCCACCAGCCCGAGTAGGTCGGGAAGGCGCGAGCCTCGGGTGTACCGATGGCCAGGACAGCTACCGCCCCCGCGCCGACGATAAGCGCGATGCGGAACGAGACGACGGAGGGCCGCTTTCGAAACAGCATGACTCACACCTCCTGAGACGGTCCAATTCAGCCACCTGGCCCGAGCCGCGAAGGCCCGGTTCCTGCGTCGGGAGCCACGCTCGACTCGACCGCCCTCATTGCCACGCAATCTGCGTGCCGACTAGCACAACGCAGACCCAGATGCTAGCACCGTCCGCTCGCTCCTGGCCGAGACTCGTTCATCGCTAAGGCACTCCGCTGTTCCGGTGCGGACTGTCGATCATCAAGACCCGTCCGAAGCGTTTGATTCGCGCGTTTCGGCCGGATGGTTCGAGGGGCGATATCGAGCTCCTTGTCCATTGGCTGGTGGGATGTTCCTAATCAATATGCGATAGATTTCTAGGAACACCGCTAGCGATTTCCCCAGGATGGGGGCAGCGGAGATGAGCACTGCGGCCGGCATCAACTCGAGAGACCCCAAAACGCTATGAATTTCAGTATCTTGGAAGAAATCCCGAGGGGGGGTTTGGAATCCAAAGACCCCACGGAAATTCTCACTTGGATCATCGAGAGGTTCCACCCGCGCCTGGCTCTCTCCTGCTCCTTCGGAAATCCCGAGGGCATGGTGCTGCTCGACATGATGCACCGCATCGAGCCCTCCTCCCGGGTCTTCGTCCTGGACACGGGACGCATGCCCCAGGAGACCTATGACCTGATCGATCGAGTTCGCGATCGCTACGGCAAGGAGGTGGAGGTGGTCCTGCCCGACAGCGACGCCGTGCAGTGCATGGTGCGCAAGCACGGTATGAACCTCTTCTACGAGTCGCTGGAAAAACGACAGCTCTGCTGCCGTCTGCGCAAGGTCGAGCCGAACGCGCGCTTCCTCGCCGGCCTCGGCGCCTACGTCACAGGGCTCCGCCGCGGGCAGAACGTCACGCGGACCGACGTCGGCAAGGTCGAGATCGACCGCGCCAATGGCGACATCCTCAAGGTCAACCCGCTGGTGGACTGGAGTCACGACGACGTGTGCCAGTACGTCAGCGCCCGCAGCGTCCCGGTAAACCGGTTGCACGGCCAGGGGTATCCGAGCGTGGGCTGCGCTCCGTGCACCCGGGCGATCCAAGCGGGAGAGGATCCTCGTGCCGGTCGCTGGTGGTGGGAGAACCCGGACACCAAGGAGTGCGGACTCCACGTTGGGGAGGAGAGCGGGGGATCCGGCATCTGAGCTGGGCACCGATGTTGGCACTGCACTTCCAGAACCGCATCTCCGAACTCTTCGGCGTCGACATCCGCCGTGGCGTGCTGATCTGCGCGGGCGCCAAGGTGCTGGGCAACGTCCGGGTGGGGGAGGGGGCGAAAATCGGTGCCGGCAGCGTCGTCCTGGACGACGTACCACCGCACTGCCCCGTCTGCGTCTCTGGAACGGACCGGGAATCGGGGGAGTGGTCCGAAACGACGTGATTTGGCCTGGCCCGGGGAAGATCGAGCTCGCCACCCTTCTTCGCGGAGTTCGCGTCCTCTCAGTCGTTCGGGCTCTCGACGCGAAGCCTCACTCCACAGCGATGTTGGCGTCCTCGATGATCAGATCGTACTTGTATCCGTAGCCGAAATCCCGATCGATCGAGACGACTCCCCGCACCAGAATGGTATTGCCGACTTCGGCCCTCTCCCCGCTGGTGACGGTCAAGTCGTTGCCGTCACCCGCGCCCGTCGTGCCGTCCTGTAGATGGATCCAGTTCTTGCCCATCACATTGGGAGTGAACTTGACGACCCTGCCACGAACGGTGACCTCCTGACCGACGAGGCTCGCCTTTTCGTCGAGGATCTCGCCGACTGTCTTCCCTCCCTCGGCCCTCTCGATGCCGGAGATGTCGATCTCCACGGCCGGAGTTCCTTCCGGGGGATCACCATGCCCCCTGGGAATCACCGCCTCGCCGTCCTTGCCCGCCACCGCGACGAAGGAAACGAAGTAGACCACGTCAAAGGTGCGGTCCAGGGTCTTGCTGTAATGGTCGACCATCATCGCGCCCTCGGGGAGGATCACCTCGTCGCCAACCTCGACCTGGAACTGCGGTGCGGCTGCCCAGATCTTCTCGTCGCCGAGATCGACCTGGACGTAGGTGTAGCGACCCGCATTCATGGTCTCGATCACCTTGCCCGTGGTCTGCGACGGCGCTGCGGCCGCATGCGCTGCGGCGGGATCCGGCACCTGACGCGTCGCCTCATCCGACTCGGTGGCCCCGGCGCCCCATGAAGAAGCCGTGGTGGCCACCAGGTACACGAGCATCACGATGCATGCTCTTCTCACCAGCGATCCTCCTCGTTCGAGTCGAAGCCCTTTCTATGTCCGAGTCGAGAAACCGTCAGTCGCCGATGAGCTGCCTCACCCTCTCGATGAAGGCGTCGGGATCGACCGGCTTGTCGACGAACATTTCAGGCCTGACGTCACCGCTTCCCCGCATCTCCTGGATGGTTTTTCTCAGCGACTCACGAAGACTGTCGTAAGGCCGCTCGAAGGTGTCTTCTTCCTGCGCATCGAGTTCCCCCAGCGATGCGGCAACGGCGGTGAGCATCAGGATCGGGATGTCCTTGTACTGGTCCTTTCTCTTGAGTTCCTTGAAGAGGACGAAGCCTGTCTTCTTGGGCATCATCACGTCGAGAACGATCAGATCGATGTCGTTCTCCTCGACCTTCTCAAGTCCTTCGCGACCGTCAGAGGCGATGACTGGGTCATATCCATTCTCGCTCAAGACCACGGAGAGGAACTTGACAGCATTCTTGTCGTCATCGACCACCAGGACTTTCTTGCCCATCTTTCGCTCCTTGGTTCGTGCTCATACGCTCCACGGGAAGCACGATACGGAACCTGGAGCCTCTCTGGGGCTCCGATTCCACACCGATCTCTCCACCGTGCAACCTCACTATACGCGATGTCAGCGCCAGGCCCAATCCAGTACCCGATAGCTCCTTCGTGGTAAAAAAGGGTGTGAAGACCTTTGCCTTGGTCTCCTCGCTCATACCGATTCCGTTGTCTCGGACCTCGACGACGATCGACTCGCCATTGTTCTCCAGATAGACGTTGAAGACGATCTCCGGGGTTTCCGTACCGCTGTATGACTTGAAGAGGCACGCATCCAGGGCATTCGTGGCAATGTCCATCAACGCCATGTGGACCAGTCGCGAATCGCAGGACACCAGAGGCAAGTGGTCGGGGATGTCGCGATGAATGGCCACGTCTCTCTGGCCCGCTGTTTGTTTGATGGCCTTGCAGACATCCTCGACGAGCAGAGCGAGGTCGGTGAACTCCAGTTTGAGTGTCCATTCTTTGGCGTACTTCAGCATGTTCGACGAGAGATTAGCGATCGTCGATATGCCCTCGTCGATCATGTCGATTCCTTCCCCCATCCTTTCCTGGTTGTTCTTCGCCATGCCAAGACGCGCCAGGTAAGAGCCGCCGGTCAGCGTGTTCAACATGTTCTTGATGGCATGCTGGATCGCCGTTGCCGCCTCGCCGATCGATGCGGCCGCTTGTGATCGCACCAGGAGATCTTGGAGCTCTTTCTCGTTCGTGACGTCCTTGCTGATCCCGATCGTGCCAATGGCCGCGCCCTCGGCATTTCGCAAACGCGACAAGGTCAGCAGGACGTTCCTCACCCCTTTCTCTTTGGTGCGAAAGCACGTTTCGTAGTTGACGACGCTGTCCCGATGCTCGAGTCTCGCAATGGCCAGGTCTCTCTCGCGGGGATCGGCGAACAAGAGCTCTATGCGCTGACCGATCAGCTCCTCCCTCTGGTAACCGAGCGTCTGCTCCGCTCCGCGATTGACGGTCTGAATGAAGCCTTTCAGGTTCACGGTGATGATGATATCGGCGGAGTTTTCGACGATCCCCTCCAGATACTCTCTGGCATCTCTCAACTCGGTCTGATGAGCCTGAATTCTGGCAGCCATGTGGTCGACCGATTCTTCCACCAGGCCGAATTCGTCGTTTCGACTGGTGTTGAACCTGAATGAGAGATCATGGCCGGCGATCGCTTGAATACCGGCGGCCATCTCGCGAATCGGCCTGCCAAGGGTCTGCTTGAACATGATCCAGAGAGCCATGGCGCCCAGCAGGATGGCTCCGAAGGCCGCAATGGCGAAAGAGGCGTTCTGGCTGGAAATGAGGGCGTCGATGCCTTCCAAGGAGTATTCCGCCTCCAGGAACCCCAGGATCGGTCCGGAGTCCGCGTGCTCATGGCATTCGCCGGTCTCGCAGCTGGCTTCGTTCATGATTGGAGTGATGACGTGAAGGATCCTGGTACCGGACGGCGCGGCAACGACCTCGTCGAGAGCGGCATCGGAGGGAACGAGGGGCCCGCTCTGATCGTGGCAAATTGCACAGGAAGGGTCTTCCTCGCTCAGGATGGTGCCCGGCTCGTCGAGCCGCGAAACGACGATCTCTCCCGAATAGTGGGACATGAGGCGGATGTCTTGATAGACCTTGCTGTCTTTGGAGATGTCTTGGATCAACTCCAGAACGCCGTCGTTGTTGCGGGTCATCATCAGCTTGTCGATACCGCTGAGGATCGACTCGGAGTTGAACTTCAATGCCTCTCGCGCTGATTCGAGAGCGTAGTGGTGACTCAGGATGTTGTTCACCAGTCCGGCCGCTGCAATGACCAGCGTGACGATTGCGATGAGCGATATGCTCAGCTTCCTGACGACGCTGTTCTTTCTACGCATGACGCAGGTTCCGGGAGTTCATGGCTCTCCGGCTCAGCGAGACCGAGTCGACGTCAATCCCCTCTTGGGACCGCCCGATCGTGGGTGCGACCGCAGAGGCCACCCGTCCTTCGTCTTGGGAGAGAACCCTCAGGGAAGCGACGAAGATCGGCGAGTCGTCGACGCAGAGGATCTCCTTGCCCTCTCCCGGTTGGCCCTCGGGTTTCAGCGGCTCGCCGCCGGAATGACGAAACCCTCGGCCACGAGCATGCATACGGTCAACACCTGTCCCGGTCAAATACTCGGAACCTCCCGCTCTCGTTTACATTTTCCGACCCCGGGTGCAAATGAGGCTTCCATGAGAAGGCCAGCAGTGTCAACTACCAAGTTTCTTTCTGTACCCTCCGACCGCCTTGGCGGTCGCGTTGAGGTCGGGCACGAAGGTAACGGTCCTTGGATTCCGGATCGCCCGTTGGACCCGTACTCCGCGGAAATCGCATCCGCGACAGACACGCCGTGCTTCGCGCGACTCGGATCGTAACGACCCATCCCTGTCGATCCGCTCGAGCCCGGGAACTCCCCATGAAGAGCGTCCGAATCGCGGCCCGGATGACGGTGAACAAGAGCGACATCCGCCGAAGCTGGCAAAGGACGAAAACGTCAATGATATCAAGAGGGATGGAGTTTTCGCGGACTACGGCCAGTAGGAGCTTTCGGCACGCACAGCCAGATCGAGAGATCGGCACACCTCCCCTCTCGCGAGGCCCGCGAGCCTCGCCCCAGGAAAGCCTGGTCCAATTTTAGCTTGCGCGAAAGCTTTCTTCAGCTAGTATACGCAAAATCATCGTCCCGGCCCCAGGTTGGATCTCCCAGCCACAGGACATCGGAGACGCCTCGCTCCGTCAGGCGCTCGATGGCGACTGGGGAATTCAAACTCGGAAAGGAGTCATCACCCCATGCTGTTTCGATCCACAGGCCTAGGAAAACGAGAACTGGTAGCGGAAATCGTCGCCGTCAAACGGCAGGACGACTATCTCATCATGGAGGTGGAGACCACCGAGCCGGTGCGCTGGAAGATCAGAGGAGGAGTTACCTGGCGGGATCTCAGAGTGCTCCTCAAGGCCGTGCTGAGTTTCTCGGTGCTCTGGTACCTGCTGGGACCCTCGAACTGGTTCAAGCGGGCGGAGCATCCGGGTGAGTTCTAGACCGCACGCTGACGCCGGCCATCGGGAGGCGGTGATTTCGCGAGCTACCCGAGGAGACATCCATGAGCAAGGATGAGCGGTATGACTTTGTCGTCGTAGGCGGCGGGCCCAACGGGGTAGCGCTGGCGGCGTATCTGGGCAAGTGCGGAGCCAGTGTCTGCGTGCTGGAGGAGCGGCCGGAAGCCGGAGGCGCCTGTGAGAACAGCGAGCCCATACCCGGTGTGCGCCTCACTCCCCACGCCATGTACATGTATGCGGGCCCGGCGCCCGGCTTCGAGCAGCTGGAGCTGCACAAGTACGGCTTCCGCATGGACTGGAGTGCCATCTCCGAGAACCTGGCGAATCAGAAAGAGGGAGGAGTCCTCACCACCGAGGGAGTGGCGCCGCTCACCGACAAGGACGTGATGGGCTGGGCCAAGCTCGCCGGCATGCTGGGACAGCCACCATTCATCAAGGAGCTGTTACGAGCCACCTTCTGGTGCCCGCCCCATCCCCCCGAGGTCGAGGTGACGGCCGAGAACATCCCCTACATGCAGGTCTACAAGCAGCATCAGCCGGACATCTGGACCGAAGAGCTGCTCGACATGACGCTGTTCGACCTGATGGACGAGCATTGCGAGACCGAGCCACCCAAGGTCCAGCACGCCATGGTGGCCTGGTACTCGGGCGCTGCGGGGCATTGGGAGGGGGTGGCCATTCCCGCCCTCGGATGTGACATCACGCTCACCATCTACGGTGGAATCAGCGTCCCTCGCGGCGGCATGCATGGCTACTTCCATTCCATGATCCGCTGTGCCATCGCCCACGGCGTCGTGGTGCGTACCTGCTGTCCGGTGGACGAAATCATCGTCGAGGACGGACGGGCAACCGGGGTGCGGCTCCGGGAGACCGCCACCACCGATGAAAAGAAGATCTGGGCCAACAAGGCGGTGATCAGCGGTGTCGATGTCATCCAGACCTTCGACAAGCTGGTGGGGCCGCAGCACCTGAGCTCCAGCTTCCGGAGGAGGGTGCAGGAGATCAGCCTCAAGGGAGGCAGCATCTGGGTCTCCCACCTGCTCACCCGCGAGCCGCTTCGCCCTCGCGCCAAGTTCATGTCCCCCGGCAGAGAGAAAGGCGGCGAGGTCGGCGGCCCCTATCCCTGCGACTCACGCGAGATCTACTACGAGCACGTGGCCGACGTGGACGGTCGACGCGGCCGTCCCACCGTGCCACCCGAGAGGCTGATGTGGATCGCGACCCAGAGCACCAGGTTCAACGCCGAACACGACAGCCAGTGCACGATCCCGGGAGTCTATCTGGAATCTCCCTACTACGTGTATGTCCCACCGCCGGAGTACCAACCCGGGGGGCCCGACGCGATCGACAAGCACAAGGAAGAAGTGAACGCCTACATGCGCAAGGCATTCGGCCAGGTCATCGAGAATCTCGACGACGACAATCTCGTCGCCCACCTGGCAAACACGCCATATGAGTCGGAGTTCCGCAACACCGGGCTGATCGGCGGCACCTGGTGCGGAACCCGTCACTGCGACGACCAGTGGGGAGAGAACCGTCCGCTGCCAGAGTTGGCGCGATACCGAACGCCGATCGACGGGCTCTACCTCTGCAACCAGACGGCCTGTCATCCGGGCGGTCTCGCTCTCATGGCGATCCCCTACAACCTCATGCACATCCTGATCGAGGATGGGATGGTCGAGCCCGGAAAGTGGTGGTACCCGTCGCCGTGGTACATACCGCAACAGGGCAAGATATCGGCAATCCCCCGCTAGAAGAGAGGACGATACGATGCCGAATCTCCCGGCTGGCAAGATCTTCGACGAGTTTCCCGACGAGAGCGACTGGGATGTCGTGGTGATCGGAAGCGGGCCCAACGGCCTGATTGCGAGCGCCTACCTGGCCAAGGCCGGCCTGAAGGTGGCCACGGTGGAGCGCCGCTACGAGATCGGAGGCGGCCTGGCCACGGAGGAAATCCTCTTCCCGGGCTACTACTCCAACATGCACTCCGTCTATCACATGATGGTCGACTTCATGCCCGTCCTCCAGGACTTCGACATGGGCCGCCATGCCCTTCAGTGGACCAAGCCGAACGCGCAAGCGGGCATGGTCTTCGAAGACGGCCGCTCCTTGCTCCTGGCGCGGATGATCGAAGACACCAAGGATTCGATCATGAAGTTCTCCTTCAAGGACGCCGTCGCCTTCGGCAAGCTGATGAGAACCTGGCGAAAGATCGTCGATGACATCCTGGGACCCGGAACCTACATCCCCCCGATGGATCCACTGGATATCAGCGTCGCCATGCAGCGGACCAAGGTCGGGCGCGAGTTGATGGAGTTGGTCGAGCAGAGTCCACTCCAGATCATCACCGACAACTTCGAGAACGATCAGGTGCGAGCCCTCCTGCTCTACACCAGCTGCATGTGGGGACTGGATCCCCAGGAGACCGGGGTGGGCATGTTCGTGGCTCTGATGCTGGAGCGGGGCGCCAACAAGTGCTACTGCGACGGTGGGTCACACAAATTCGCAGGTTCTCTGGCACGCGAGATCGTCAGCAACGGGGGAACGATCGTCGACGCCGCCGAGGTCACGGAGATCCTGATGGAGAACGGCCGTGCCGTCGGTGTTCGGCTCGCGGAGGGCCGCACCCTTCGCGCCAAGGTCGTCATGTCCACGCTGGATCCCCACACTACCTTCCTCGACCTCGTCGGTGCGGAGAATCTTCCGGCCAACCTGAAGCGGTCCGTCGATGACTGGAAGTACGACAAGTGGAGCTACTACACCCTGCACGTCGCCACCAAGGAGCCGCCGCGGTATGCATGCGATGACCCCTGGATCAATGATGCTTTCATGACCGTGGTCGGCATCGAAGGGCTCGACTCGCTGCTGGCCCATTGGGAGAACGTGGTCTCCGGCAGGATCGATCTGGACAACTTCGGCGGGCACGCCACCTGCGAGAGCTCCGTCGACCCCCACCTGGTCCGGTCACCGTACGGCGGATACGTATCCTTCTTCCAGGTCCACGCGCCCTACGAGATCGACGGTGGATGGGAGAAGCGAGGCCCCGAGCTCGAGGAGGCGATCCTGGCCAAGTGGCAGAAGACCGCCCCCAACATGACCAAAGACAGCATCATCATGACCTGCCATGAGACACCGGTGGGCATCGAGCGCCGTCTGCCGAACATGCGGCGCGGTGCGATCAAGCACGGTGACTACGACCCGCTGCAGCTTGGTTGCTTCCGTCCCAATCAGGAGTGCTCGAGCTCTGCCACGCCGATCGAGGGCCTCTATACCTGCGGTGCCTCCAACTATCCGGGGGGGATGGTGCTCGGAGGTCCCGGATACATCGGCGCGAACAAGGTCGCCGAGGATCTGGGTGTGACGAAGTGGTGGAAGCCCACCCGCGCGATGGAGCGGTACATCAAGACCTACCTGGAATGAGCGCTGCCACCAGGCGGCCGATCACCATCTGATCACGGAGCACCTGCAGATCCTCGAGCGCGCGGCGGTATTGTGGCCGCGCGTTCTAGGATCTGCAGCTCCCAGGAAACGGTGGACTGGTCTGCTACCTTTCCACTGGAATCGGAAGGATGGAGCGAAATGGCCTGGAACTACAGCGAAAAGACCAAGCAGCTCTTCATGGATGCCGTACAGGGCAAGCCGGGAACCCATCTCGGTGAGATCGAGGACCCGGACGGCCTGGGTGAGCACGGCTCCATCGCCTGCGGGGACGCACTGCGCTTCACCTTCGCGGTCGAGCGCCATCCCACCGACCCCACCAAGGACGTCATCACGGAGGCAAAGTATCTCACCTTCGGCTGTACCTCGGCGATCGCGGCTTCAGAAGCGCTCTGCGCGATCATCGAGCAGGGTAGCTATACGCCCATCCAAGCCCTCGAGATCCAGAACCAGGACATCGTCGCCTTCCTGGAAGGGCTTCCCGACCAGAAGATCCACTGCTCGGTGATGGGCGCAGAGGCCCTGGAAGCGGCGGTGTTCAACTGGGCGCGCAAGCGCGGTGTGGATCTCCAATTGCTGGGAGTCGATCAGCGGGAAGAGGAGCGGGAAGAAGGCAGGCTTCTCTGCGAGTGCTTCTCGGTGACCGAGCCCTACCTGAGACGCAAGGTCAAGGAACTCAACCTCCGCACCATTCCCGAGATCACCAATGCCATCAAGGCGGGCGGGGCCTGCATGTCCTGCCACCATGTCCCCGGCGGGCTACAGGACATCCTCGATGAGACCTGGGGTGTCGCCGCCGGTGAGCCCGCCAGAGCGCCGAGAGATGTCGCCGAGCCAGACGCGGAACCTCCGATTTCTCCCTATCAGTTCAGCAAGAAGGTCGAGAAGACCATCGAGGAGTACGTCCGGCCCATGCTCCAGCAGGACGGTGGCGACCTCGAGATCGTCGACATCAAGGATACGCTGGTCTACTGCCGTCTCGCAGGCGCTTGTGCGGGCTGTGCCGGTGCGGCCCAGACCCTGCGGATGATGGTCGAGGGAACCCTCAAGGACAACGTGGATCCGCGCATCCGAGTCATTCAAGTTTGAGAGGGATGGCCTGAGCGAAACCGAGAAGATGAAGACGGTCTACACGGACAACAACGCAACCACCCAGATCGCGCCCGAAGTCTACCAGGCCATGACCCCCTATCTGACGGAGAACTACTTCAATCCGAGCTCCATGTACGAGGCGGCGCGTGGCGCCGGCCAGGCCATCGCGCTAGCCCGCAAAGTCGTCGCTGATGCGCTCGGAGAGATCGAGCCAAGCGAGGTCCTCTTCACCTCCTGCGCCACCGAAAGCAACAACATGGCGATCACCGGGACGGCCAAGGCCAACCCGAATCGCCGGCACGTCATCACCACGGAGGTGGAGCACCCCGCAGTGTTGGAGGTATGCGAGGATCTGGAACGCAGCGGCTACCAGCTGGACGTCATCTCCGTCGACGAGAGCGGCAACCTGAACCTCGATGAGTTCGTGAGAGCGCTCCGCCCCGACACCCTGCTGGTCACCATCATGCACGCGAACAACGAGACCGGGGTGATCTTCCCCATCCAAGAGCTGTCCCGTCTCACCAAGGAGACCGATCCCTCCATCGTCTTCCACACCGACGCCACGCAGAGCATGACCAAGCTCCCCGTCGACCTACGGGAAAACCTCGAACATGTCGATCTCCTGTCGTTTTCCGGCCACAAGCTTCACGCTCCCAAGGGAGTCGGCGCGCTCTATCTGCGACGGGGAACCCGTTGCCGCCCGCTGATGATCGGGGGACATCAGGAATCGGGGCGCAGGGCGGGAACCGAGAACGTCGCCTTCATCGTGGGATTGGCCAAGGCGCTGGAGATCGCCGGCCGGGAACACGAGGAATCGGAAACGAGAATTCGAAAGCTCCGGGACCGCCTGGAGCGGGGCGTACTCGAGCAGATCCCCGAGGTCCGGGTCAACGGAAAGGATGCCCCACGGCTTCCCAACACCTGCAACGTCTCGATCCACTACGTCGAAGGTGAGGGCATGCTCTACCAGCTCAGCGCTGAAGGCATCTGCGCCTCGAGCGGCTCGGCCTGCACCTCGGGCTCCCTGGATCCCTCTCATGTGCTGAAAGCCATGAAGGTGCCCTTCACTGCCGCGCACGGCTCGATTCGCTTCAGCTTCAGCCGCTACAACACCGAAGACGACGTGGATCACATCCTCGAGGTCTTCCCCAGGATCGTGGCCAACCTGCGCAGGATCTCTCCCTACTGGGACGACCAGAAGAACCAGCCCCGCCGCGAGGCGGCCGCCATGCAAGCAGAATAGTCCGGTCACCCTCATCCCGCGTTCCTCGGAAATCCGGATCTGGCCCATGGCCAAGGAAAGACAGCCGAGCTTGTTCCATCCGACCGAGCCGACGGACTCGGCGAGAGCGGTGACCCGCGACGGATTGGTCGTCCGCGAAGTGACCTGCAAGAGCCTCTTGAACCGCTCCAGGAACGGCAACTACTCGTTCAACTGCTACACAGGCTGCGAGCATGGCTGCGTGTACTGCTACGCCCGGTTCATGCAGCGCTTCCATCCCCACGAGGAGCCCTGGGGTGAATTCGTGGATGTCAAGGTCGACGCGCCGGACGTTCTGGTCCGGCAGCTGCGCCGGCTACGTCCGGGCTCGGTCTTCACGTGTAGCGCTTGTGACGGTTGGCAGCGTGTCGAGCGGCACTACGAGCTGACCCGCCGCTGCTGCCAACTGCTGCTGGAGGCCGGCTTTCGCCTCGACATCCTGACCAAGAGCGAGCTGGTCCTACGCGACATCGACGTGCTCGAACGGGGAGACGTCCGCCTTGGCGTAACCATCACGACGACAGACGAGACCCTGGCCCGGCTCTGGGAGCCGAGGGCCTCATCGGTTTCGGCCAGGCTGCAGGTCCTGAAGGAAGCCAAGGCGGCGGGTCTGGAGACGTCCGTGATGTTCGGGCCCCTGCTGCCCGCCGTCAGCGACACGCCCGAGGCGCTGAGTGAGCTGTTCTCCATCGCAGCCGCGGCCGACGTCGATCAGATCTGGACCGACTCGCTCAATCCCCGTCCGCGCGTCTGGCCGTCGATCCAGACCTTCCTCCGCCGCCACCGAAGCGATCTGCTGCCGATGTACCGCTGCGTGCTCTTCGATCGGACCCATCGCGAGCGCTACGTGGCCGATCTGAACGACCGCATTCGCGTGGCCGCGGCCGATGCCGGACTAGCGGATCGTCTCTAGCCCGCCGGTACCGCTCCGGCGACCTCCCGCAAGCGGGACATCTGCTCCTCGGTCGGTGGTTCGAGGTCTCCGAGCGGGTACTCCCACCCGAGCTGTCGATACTTGGGCGCTCCGAATCCGTGATAGGGGAGAATCTCGTGGCGGCGCGAGCCGGGCAGGTCCTTGACGAAAGCGGCCACCGCAGCGACATCCTCCGGAGAGTCGTTGAAGCCGGGGATGATGGGGGTCCGGACCACGATGGTGAGATCCGGGAAGTGCTCACAGAGCTTGCGGAGATTTCCCAGGATCAGTCGATTCCCGACACCGATGTAATCTTCGTGCTTCGCGCCGTCCACGGACTTGATGTCGAAGAAGACCTGATCCAGGTGCCCGCACACGTCCTTCAGATCCTCCCACCTGCAGTGGCCCGAGGTTTCCAACGCCGTATCGATGCCGCGGCTTCGCGCGGCCTTCAGCAGCTCGACCGCGAACCCGGCCTGGGACAGCGGCTCCCCGCCACTCAGCGTCAGTCCGCCTCCGGATCGGGCATAGAAGCTGCTGTCCTCCTCCACCACGTCCATGACCTCGTCCACGCTCATGGTTCTCCCCATGAGCGTGAGCGCCATGGAGGGACAGGCGTCTGCGCACTTCCCGCAGTCATCGCAGAGCTCTCTCTCGATCCGCACCCGTCCGTCTTCCGAGAGAGTGATCGCCTTTTCCGCACAGGCTTGCAGGCATCCGTCGCACTCGACGGTCCCGATGCACTTGTTCACGTCGAAGGCGAGCACCGGGAGACGCGCCTGCCCCTCCGGGTTCGAGCACCATCGACACGCCAGCGGGCAGCCCTGCAAAAAGACCAGGGTCCTGATCCCGGACCCATCGTGGAGGGAGAACTTCTGGATGTTGAAGACCAGCCCCCTGCTCTCCTCCCCGCGACCCGGATCTCGAGCCGTGTCGCTCGGCTTCCCCGTCAAAGGCCGTGCTCCGTTCTCTTGATGATCTCGTTCTGAAGCTGCGGGGTGAGATCGACGAAGTAGGCGCTGTAGCCCGCGACGCGCACCAGCAGATTCCGGTACTTCTCCGGGTTCTTCTGGGCCTCGATCAGTGTCTTGCTGTTGATGATGTTGAACTGGAGATGCCACATCTTGAGGTCGCATGCCGTCCGGATCAGAGACATCAGCTTCGCGATCCCGTCCCGACCCGTCACCGCGGAGGGGGTGAGCTTCATGTTCAGCAGTCTGGCCGCGCGCTCCTTGTAGCCCCCGCACCTGGTTCTGGCGATCGAGGTGAGGGCGGCGGTCGGCCCCTTGCGGTCGGCACCCTGAGACGGGCTGACCCCCTCCGCCACCGGCTCCCCGGCTTTCCTTCCATCCGGCGTCGCACCCAGGACCGCACCGAAGGGAATGTGGGCCGTGATGGTCACATACCGGACGTCCAGTTCCCCGCCGAAGGCCGACTTGTGCCTTCGAGTCAGGCGAATGAAGAGCTCCTCGATGTCGTGTCCGATCGAGTCGGCATAGGCGTCGCCGTTTCCGTACTTCGGCGCGTTCAGGCACATCTGGCGGACCGCCTCGTTCCCCTCGAAGTTGGCATCGGTTGCCTCCAAAAGCTCCGCCATGCTCAGCTTCTTCTCGTCGAAGACGAGCTTCTTGATCGCCGCCAGGGAATCGATGGTAGTCCCGAAGCCGAGCGTATCGACGAAGCCCAGGTACAGGGCGCCGTCGATCGGCCCCGCGTGCATGTCCTTGCACTCCTTCATGCAGAGATCGTGCAACATCGAGCACAGCGGCGAGGCGATGTACTTCGACTTCAGCGTGTCCGCCACGTATTGCTGAATGAAGACGTGCTTCATCATGCCCTCCGCCTGGAGACGGAACGCATTCCAGAGATCGTCGAAGGAGGTGAATCCCCTCGGATCCCCTGTGGCGACTCCGACCCTCTCGTCGCCGGCGAACTTGACCCTACCGTCGTGAAGCACCATCTCCACGAGCGCCCCCAGATTGGCCCATGCACATCCGGTCGTCACACCATCGCGATTCAGCAGCTTCGCTTCGGTGCAGCCCGCGATGCAGTAGTCGTTGGCCTCATCGGTCTCCGCGCCCTTGGCGAGAAACAGGGGGATGATCTCCTCGTCGAAGAACAGCTTCGGGAAGCCGGTCCCCTCCTTGATGGTCTGGCAGACCGCGTGCAGGAAGGAGTCCGGGGTCTGGGCGTGGATCCTCGCGGCGAGGTCGGGATAGTTGAGCGGAAATTCCCTCTTGGATTGCAGCATCAGGTGGGATAGCTCGTTGGTCGCGTCCCTTCCCTCCTTGGTCTGGCCTCCGATCGTCGTCGCCTCCCAGTGGGCATATCCTTCCGTATAGGAGAGCTCGCCGGCGGTGGTGTAGATCTCGACGTTTCTGGCCATGCCGATCCACAGGCATTCCAGCAGCTCCAAGGCCTCGTCGCTGGTGATCCGGCCCTGCTCGATGTCTTCCTTGTAGAAGGGATACAGGTACTGATCGATCCTTCCGTTCCCCACCGTGCCGCCGATGCGCTGCTCGAGTCGGGAGACGGTCTGGATCAGCCACTGGGACTGAACGGCCTCGCGGAAGGTCCGCGCAGGGTTCTCCGGAACCCGATCGCAGATCTCGGCGATTTCGAGCAGCTCCCTCTTCCTCGCCCCGTCGGTCTCCCCTTCCGCCATTCTCCTCGCCAGCTCGGCGTACCTCCCGGCGAATCCGACGATCGCGTCGCAGACGAGGACAACCGCGCCCAGAAAGGGGGCCTTCTCCACCTGGGCCTTCGCATCGAGCGGATCGAGTGACGCGAGCTTCTCCTGGGCCTCCTCTCGGATTCCCTTGATGCCGCGCTTCAGGACCTTCTCATAGTCGTGATTCCAGGCCAGGCTCGAGCGAGCGGTCGCCGTCGGGGTCACCACGAAGAAGAGCTCGACCAGGCGGCGGGTCTCCTCGGGCAGCGCGTCCATGAAGGCGGTGTGGTACCGCTTGCCCTCCCAGTAGGGCTTGAGCTGCTCGTTGATGATCGTCACGTCCTCTTCCGTCAGGACGATGCGATCGTCGGGCTGGCTCGGCCGGACCTCTTCCGAGAAGAAGCGCTCTTCCAGCTCCGGATACAGCACGGCATAGCGACCGGGAGGGCCGGCGCTGCCGACGATGAGCTCATCCGCCTCGATGTGGATGGGGGTGTGGCTCAGTACATGCGCCACGGCCTTGCCCCACCGCAAGACCAGGGGCTGGCCCTCGGTTTCCCTGAACGAGTCGGTGACCAGGCGGGCCCGCTCCAGATTCATTCGGATGGGCTGGTCCCGGAAGCCCTCGAGCATTCTCTGGATCCTGGCCCTTCCCCGCTGCGCGTCATCGCTGACCAGTCCGATCTGCTGCCCGTCCTCGATCCGCTCTTCCTGCGGCGACAACACCTCCGCGGCAGATGCCATGGCTTCACCTCCCTTGATTTCTTCCGGGCCGACCCGGGTTGAATCGAAGCTATCGGCAGCTGATTCTCAAGCCGCCTGTTCCCCTGCCGAGACGCGCTGCTCCGGTGCCTCCACCCTTTCGACGAACTCGAGATAGAATCGAAGCGACTTGTCGAGGTGTTCGTCGAGCGTCACGTCGAACTCGTCCCCGTAGTACTCGTGGAGCAGCATCATGCCGGTGATCTGGGCAAAGAAGAGATTCGAGGCATCCTTGACGCTGATGTCGCGGACCTCCCCGCGCTCGATCCCCTCCCGGTAGAAGTCGCGAAAGACGTTCTCGAGCTTCCTCCGCTTCGCGTTCAGCCGATCCCTGAGCTCGGCGGAGAGCCGCGGCTCCACCTGCTGTCTCTGGATGAAATACAGGGAGAAGAAATTGGGCTTCTCCCTGTTGACGAGGCGAAACTCTTCGAGGAAGCGGCTGATCTTCTCCGGCACGGGGCACGAACCGGCCGTCGCCCGGGTCACCCGCTCGGTGAGGAGATCCCCGTACCGGTCGAGAATGCGCAGGTAGATCTCTTCCTTGCTGGCGAAGTACTGATAGACGGAGGTCCGGCTGAAGTCGGCGGCCTCCGCGATGTCGTTGATGGAGGTCTCGACGTACCCCTTCTCGACGAAGAGCCTCTCGGCGCTGTCGAGAATGAGGTTGCTACGCGCCTCTCTCTCCCGGGCGATCCGCTCTCGGCTGGCCGTGGATTTCCGCACTCCTGACACTATGTCAGAATATCGTCATGATGTCAAGACCCGATCCAAACCGCCTCAGATGGCTCTCGCCACCTCGTTGGCGCTCGAGATCGCCTTCTGGATGTCACCCACAGCCGCGCAATCTCCGATTTCGCGGAGATCCGTCGCCCTTCCCTGCAGCTTCCCGGAAAGCGCGTTCTCCCGCTCTCGGCCTCGCGAGATGATCAGGGCGTCATAGGGGAGAACGCTCTTGTCCCTGCCTTCGTCCGTGACCGCGATCCCCTCGGAAGTGATCCCTTCGACTTTCACATTGGACAGCACCTTGGGGTTGCTGAGCCGCTGCGCCTCGGGAGTCCCCCGGGCCGGATTGACGTCCGCGAGCTTCCTCAGGATCCACCACCTCCTGAAATTCGAAGAATGGCCGCCCAGGGTCTTCTCGCCGCCTTCACCGATCAGGACCACCTCCCTGCCTTCCTCGGCGAGAGAAATGGCCAGCTCGGCGCCGTAGGTCAGTCCCCAGACGACGACCCGATGGCCAATCTCCCTCCTGTTCCGGAGCGCCTCGATATGGTCCATCACCCCGGGCTTCCCCTGGGCGATCTCTGGAATGATCATGGACGAGCCCGTGGCCACGATGACGACGTCGGGGCTCAGCTCATCCACCTCGGCCAGGCCGGCTTGCGTGGATAGCCTGACGTCCACTCCGAGCTTCTCCAGCTGGACTTTGAGGTACTCGACGAGATTCCCGAACTCAGCGGTCAGGGGCTCGAGCGCCAGGGCAGCCACCATTCCCCCGAGCTCGGGCCTCTTCTCGGTCAAGGTGACTCGATGGCCCCTGAGAGCAGCGACCCTCGCGGCCTCCATCCCGGCCACTCCCCCGCCGATGACGAGGACTGTCTTCTGCGCCGGTGCGGGTTCGAGCGGAATCGCGTCTGGCGCCATGTCGTAGTTGATCGAGCACGGCGTTCCGCAGCCCTCCACACAGGCGACACACTTGCGAACGTCCTCCGGCCGCCCCTCCAAGTACTTGTTGGGGGTCTCCGGGTCGGCGGTCAGTTGCCTCCCCAGGTAGATCAGGTCCGCCTTGCCCTGCTGCAGGAAGTCCTCGGCCATCTCCAGCTCGACGATCCGGCCGACGCCGATCACCGGAAGACGCGTCACCTTCTTCACGGCCTCAGCGAGGTGAATAAAACAACCCCGCGGATAGTAGAGGGGGATCTCGATCCCCTCCGGTGAATGAAGGATGGATCCCTGCGAGACGTCGATGCAGTCCACGCCGGCCTTCTCCAGCGCAGGAACGATGTGCCGGGTGGTGTCGTCGATGGTGATGCCCTTCTCACCCAGCAGCTCGTCGGCACTGATCCTGACCAGCAGCGGATATTCCTCGCCCACCGCCTCTCTCATCCTCTTGATTGCGTCGGTGGGAAAACGCAGTCGGTTCTCCCAGCTGCCTCCGTACTGGTCCTCCCGCCTGTTGTAGAACGGCGAGATGAAGGAGCAGCAGAGGGTGGCTCCACCGTGTGCGCAATGGAGCTCGACGCAGTCGACCCCCGCCTCTTTCAGCGTCGCCGCCGTGTCGGCAAAGGCCTGTACGTGCGCCTCGATCTCTTCGACGGTGAGCACCTTTGGCTCGGCGGGCACCGGCAGCCCAGATTCCATCTTCAGCAGGTCCATGATGGCCTGCTTCGCATTGAGCTCGCTGGGATAGGGCGGCAGCGAGGGACCTGTACCCAGCAGTGGCCCCCCGGAGACGATCTGCACGCCCAGCTTGGCGCCGTGCGAATGCATCACCTCGGCCAGCGTGGCGAAACGCTCCTTCCAGCCGGGAATGGCGACCATGGGCGGCGCGAAGCTGCCCGTCATGATCAGTCCGGCACCCCCCCTGGCCCTCGCCTCGAACCATGCGATCGTCTCATCGGTGATGGAGAAGCTCGTCCACACCCCGGGCATGTTGAGCAGCGGCGCCAGCCCGATCCGGTTCTTCAGCGTCATGCTCTTGATCTGGAACGGCTCGAACAGCATGCGCGGCTTGGCCATCTCGTCTCTCCTCCTAAGCGCTACTCGGGGCTACCTGGCGGCTGAATCTCGCAGGCTTCTTCTCAGGGACCGGAGGCACTCGATCAGGGAGTCCGGCTCTTCCTTCCCGGGTTCCTCCCACGGCTTCTTCAGGCCCAGGTCGCCGGCGATGATCTTGTAGCAGTTGTACGACTCGCTCGATCCGCAGTTCGATCCCACGTGCCAGGAGCCACCGGTCGCGTAGAGATTCTCGATCGGCGTTCTGTGGTTCGCGAGCTCGGGTGTGGGCCGGTTCTCTTCGAGCTGCCAGGGGGCCCGGTCGACCCCCGCCCAGGTGCCGTCGGGACCCAGATTCTTCATACGCATGTGATCGTATGGGCTGTTCATGTCGACCCCGATGACGTTGTCCCAGGTCATGTTCGGGGCGTAGCCCTCCCAGAGGGTCAGCAGCTCATCCGTGTACCTTTTTCGCAGCTCCAGCCACTCGGCCTCGGAATGCATGGAGACGGGCTGCCCGAGCTGTTCCGTGTAGACAGAGTGCTTCCCCTGCGGCGCGTAGCTGGGGTCGACCAGACTGTGGGAGCCCGCGACCACCCCGTAGTCCTCGAGGGGGGGCCACATGTTCATCTGTGCATACTGGCACTTCCTGGAGACGTGGGCGGGGTCGGGATCCGGCTGCATCCCCAGCCATCCACAGTCATGTACGTCGGGGTTGAATGCCTCGGCCTTGTACCGGGGCGCTTCGTGCACGGCCAGCGTGTACCACATCAGACAGCCGAAATTCCGCTTCAAGAGTTGCACGCGCCTGGCTGTCCCGTCGTCTACGTGTTCTTTTCCGATCAAATCGAATATGAGCTGGTGCGGAGAAAGCGTGCTGACCACCAGCTTTCTCGCGGCGACTTCCGTGCCATCGGCGAGACGTATACCCGTGGCGCGTCCGTTCTCGATGATGGCCTCCTTCACCTCCTGGGTGATGTGGAATTCGCACCCGAGTTGCGTGAGCACCTGATGGGCCGCATGGGCGATCCGGTGGGTCCCCCCCCTGTTGAAGCCGATCATGGGTAGCGTCAGCATCATCCCGAGCGCGGTGGCCCCATGTCCGGGCTCGTTGACGTCGACCGCGAACGAGACGATCGTCCGGAGCAGGGCGGATTGCAGCTCGGGACTCTCGAACCACTCCGTGATCACGCGATAGGCGCTGGCCTTGAGGATCAGCGAGTCGGGATTGAAACCGAGTTGCAGTATCTTCGCGTATACCTCGGCTTGCCTCTGGAGAATGCCGGGATCGGAGGCTCTGATCTCCGCCGGATTGAAGATGGTGTCCACCTGCGTCCGCCACAGCTCATCGCTCTGCTCCAGCTCGGTCATTCTCAGCCAGGTCTCGGCGTCCTTCTGGGAGAACCGGGCAATCTCCCTCGCCGAGCGCTCCTGGTCGGAGTCGTGCTTGTGGCTGTACAGCGTGAGGCAGTTCTCTTTGTCCTTGAATGCCATGCCGGCGCTGCTGAGATGCTGATCCCACTGAGCGCCGTAGTCCCAGAACTCCGGGAAGTCGCGGATGACGGGCACGAAGTACCAGGGAAGAATCATGTTGGCGTGGGTATTTCCCAGGAAGCCCGGAGCTGCGAGCTCTTCCGTGGCACAGCAGCCACCGATTTCGTGCCGCCTCTCGAACACGCCGACGCTCAATCCCCCGTACTTGATCAGATACATGGCGAGAAGCAGCCCCTTGTTGCCGCCTCCAACGATCACCGCGTCGTACACCTTGTCGGCCATCATTCCTCCTCGTGCCCTTCCCGGGGCTGTCCCACTCGCTCTTGTCTCTGCCAACCGGTGGAGGGATCTTAACGCGGACTCCGCCTCGTCGTGAAGACCTGCCTCGGCCTCGGGCCGCTGGAGGGCTCCTGGCTTGCCCATGGCGCGATACGCCCGGAGCGAGAGGATCCCCTCGAGGCTGATCGGATTGCCTCAGCCCTGGTATCCGGCAGCTGCGCGGTGATCTGCTCGGCGGCGCGAAGACAGGGGTCGGGTGGGTGCCCTTCCCTATTATTCGGTGTCGATCGGCAGGTTCATCACGATGGCCTGCAGCTTCTTCATGGTATCCAGATAGCGCTTGAAGTAGATCTCCGAGATGCGGCGCTGCATCACGTAACCCATCAGCAGGTCCTCGTCCATCAGGTGTCGAAGCACCGCGGCCTCGATCTTCATCAGCCTCGAGTCCTGTGTGCACTGAGCCGTGGTGGCATAGGTCTCGATGTCGAAGCACTCGCAGGTTCCGAACATCACCCCCGGCGTCGCCTCGTCGATCGGAATACTGATGCCCCCCTTCCCCGGCAGCCGCAGGGACACCTCTCCCTTCAGCACCACGTACATGTGCTCGGCTCTCTTGCCGTGGTAGTACACGGTGTCACCTTCTTTGTAATCCAATACGTCCGCGGCGTCGCTCAGGACGTCGAGTTGCTCCGGCCTCAAGAAACCGAACACGTCGTGGGACCCCAAACGCTCTTCGACCGGCATGGCTGGCTCCTTTGTGAAGATGTGACGCGCCTCGAATGGAACCGCGGTGCGTGCCGAGACCGGCTCGCGCCTGGTTCTCCCTGATAGCCAGTGAGAGCAAGAACCGTGCCCGACATCACTTCCCAGGCTCGAGCGGTGACGACGCCACGAGACGCGCTACGCAGAGGGTTCTGCCAGCGGAAGGCTCGGGTCTGCCCTCTCGCCGCCTGGCCGAGGGTCGCCCCATGGCGACGATCCGCAGGCCGAGGATCGCCGATGGGCTACGGTTCGTCGCGCGAACGTCGCGAGCGACCGTCGATATCGGGCAGCTCGATGCCCAGCTTGCGGATCTTCTTGAAGAGGGTCGCCTTGTGGATCCCCAGCTCCCGCGCGGCCGCTTCGCGGTGCCAGCCGTGGCGTTCCAGTGCATCGCGGATGAGTTGCGCCTCGTGCTCCGAGATCTCTGCTGCCAGTCCATCTGCCGAGGCGGCTGTTCTCTCATGCCATGGGGCCGGCAGATGCTCCAGCTCGACCGTCCCGCCGGCGCACATGACACAGGCGTGCTCCAGAGTGCTCTCGAGCTCCCGGATGTTCCCGGGGTAGTCGTGGCTGGCCAGAAGTGGCAGCACCTCCGGAGAGACGCCCGAGATCTCGCGGCCGAAGCCCGCGGAGAACCGGCCGAGGAAGTGATCGACCAGCAGGGGGATGTCTTCCTTGCGCTCTCGAAGCGGCGGGAGGCGCACTGGAACCACGTTGAGTCGATAGAACAGATCCTCGCGAAACGACCCCCGAGCGATGTCCCGCGAGAGATCATGATGGGTGGCGGCGATGAATCGCACGTCCGCCTCGATGCTGTCTACGGATCCCAAGGGCTCGAAGATCCCGTCCTGGAGCACGCGGAGAAGCCGCACCTGTAGGGCTGCCGACATCTCGCCGACCTCGTCGAGAAAGAGGGTGCTGCGATGGGCCCGCGAGATCTTCCCCGGCTTGTCGCTTCGGGCGCCGGTGAACGCCCCCGCCTTGTAGCCGAAGAGCTCCGATTCCAGGAGCGTGTCCGGCACGGCTCCACAGTTGACGACGACCAGGGGGCGATTGCGCCGATGGCTGAGAGCGTGAATGGCCCGGGCGAGCAACTCCTTGCCGGTGCCCGTCTCGCCCTCGATGAGAACGGTGCTGTCCGTACGCGCGATGGTGGGAAGCACCTCGAAGAGCTGCCGCATCTTCGGACTCTTGGAGACGATGTCCTGAAACGTGTACTTGTCGCGGATCTCCTTCCTCAGCGTCTCTTCGATACTCAGGTCGCGGAAGGACTCCACCGCTCCGACGACCACGCCTCGCCCGTCGCGCAGCAGGTTGGTGGAGATGCTCACGGGGATGCGCCGGCCCTTGGCATCGGTAAAACGGACGGCGTGGTTGCGAATCGACAGACCCGTTTCCCGCGTGTAGCGCAGCGGGCACGCGTCGTGACAGAGATCGCTCTTGAACACCTCGTCACAGGGGCGCCCCAGAGCCTCCGACCGGGAAATGCCCAGGAGTTGCTCGGCGGCGCGGTTCAAGCTGGTGACACGCCACTGATCATCGACGCTGAACACCCCCTCGGAAATGCTGTCGAGAATCCCGCTGAGCGACGCTGCCGACGGTCTCGCGGCATCACTCACGCGCGGATCATCCGAATCCGAGGACACCGAGCTTCCTCCCACTCAGCGGTACGGATGGACGCAGGGCACCTGCGATCACCGATGCCCACCCATTATGCTACCCCAGGAGCAGACGGACATCACAAGGGGGGCCATGCGCGCGCCTTCCGACCCACAGCGGCGCTCGAGCCCGCATTTCTCACCAGGTCGCGTAGCGAGGCCGCCGAGAGTGCCGCAAATTCGCGGCCCTCGGACCGGAGGGGGCCGAAGGCGTACTGGGCAGTACGTCGAGGCGACCGGAGGGAGAAGGTCGCGAAGATGCGGTGCTCTCGGCGGCCGGAGTAGCGGGCTGGTGAGAAATGCGGGCTGGGCTCGCTGTAGATCCCCGCGGGCACGGCGCGCAAAGACTGTTACAATCGCGGCTCACTTCAGCAGGAGCCCCCCTTGGCAGGAATCGTCCGCTACGGAACCTACATCCCCCACTCCCGCATCACCCGCGCCGCGCTGGGCGGCGGCAGAGGAGAGCGCGCCGTCGCAGGCTACGACGAGGATTCCATCTCCCTGGCGGTCGAGGCCGCCCGCGAAGCGCTGCCCGGCGCCCCGCCGATCGATACGCTGCTCTTCGCCACCACCAGTCTTCCCTATGCCGAGAAGCTGGGCGCGGCCACGGTTCACGCCGCCTGCAATCTACCCGCGTCCGTGAGTTGTCTCGACGTGGCCGGGTCCACGCGCAGCGGCCTGTCCGCACTGCTCGCGGGAGTGGATCTGGCGGCGGGCGGGCGCACCGCGCTCGTGTGCACCAGCGACGTGGTGATCGGCGCACCGGAGGGCCCGCGGGAACGGGCTGGCGGCGACGCCGCCGCTGCCTTCGTACTCGGAGAGGATGGACCATCGATCGCGCGGCTGATCGGCCGTGCGTCGGTGAGCAAAGAGGTCCTCGACGTGTGGCGAACGCCCGAGATGCCGTTCGCGCGCCAGTGGGAGGAACGCTTCGGCGCCAACGCGCTGCTTCCGCTGATGCGGCAGGCCGCCACCGAGGCCATCCAGGCGGCGGGCCTCCAGCCGGCGGACGTCACCAGCGTCATTGCGGACGGGAGCAACGCGCGGGCGGTCAAGGCGCTCGGCCGGGGCCTACGCCTCAAGCCCGAGCAGTTGGCGGATGACCTCGCGGCCAGCGTCGGCCGTGCTGGCGCCGCGCACGCGGGGCTGCTGCTGGCGCGCGCCCTCGACGGCGCCGCGCCGGGGGACCGGATCGCGGTGGTCGTGGGAGCCGACGGCGCGGATGCCGCGGTCTTTGAGGTCACCGAGCGCATCGCCGAGGCCCGGCCGCGGCACAGCGTCGACGCCTGGATCGAGTCGAAGCGCAGCGATCTCGACGACAACACCTACCGCAAGTGGCGCGGCGTGCTGCCCTTCGAGCCGCCGCGCCGGCCGGACCCCGACCGGCCGGCGGCACCGCCCATGCGCCGCGGCGAGCACTGGAAGTACGCCTTCGTGGGCTCGCGCTGCACGGCGTGCGAGACCGCCAACCTGCCCCCGCAGCGGGTCTGCGTGGCCTGCGGCGCCGTCGACCAGATGAAGGAAGAGCCCTACGCCGACGCGACCTGCCGCGTCGTCACCTACACGCTCGACCGCCTCGCCTACACGCTGCAGCCACCGGCGGTGCCCGCGGTGCTCGACTTCGACAAGGGCGGCCGCTTCCAATGCGAGCTCACCGACGTCGACCCGGATGCCGTGGCGATCGGCGACGAAATGGAGATGTCGTTCCGCTATCTCTACACGGCGGACGGTATTCACAACTACTTCTGGAAGGCCCGACCGAGGCGCTAGCCCTCTCGCTCGAGGGTGCGCCTGCGGCGTGCCCCGGCGGCGGCTCCAGCAGACTTGAGGAGGAATCGAAATGGCCAGCAAGGGAATTCGCGATCAGGTCGCGATCGTCGGAATGGGCTGCACCGCGTTCGGTGAGCACTGGGACAGGAGCACCGACGATCTGCTCATCGACGCCGCCGTGGAGACCTACCAGTCGGCGGGGGTCGAGCGCGACGCCGTCGACGCCTACTGGCTGGGGACCATGGGCAGCGGGGCGTCGGGCATGGCTCTCTCCGAGCCGCTCAAGATCCAGTACAAGCCGGTCACGCACGTAGAGAACTTCTGCGCCACCGGGAGCGAGGCGATTCGCAACGCTTGCTACGCCGTGGCCAGCGGCGCCTACGACCTGGTGATGGCCATCGGCGTGGAGAAGCTCAAGGACTCGGGCTTCTCCGGTCTGGTCGTCTCCGGCGTCGCCGACGACGGGACCTCTTCCACGATGACCGCCCCGGCCATGTTCTCGCTCCTCGCCCCGGCCTACTGCAAGAAATACGGTCTCGACGAGGAGACGCTGAAGGACGTGCTCAGCCGGATCGCCTACAAGAACCACCAGAACGGCGCGAAGAATCCCAAGGCGCAGTACCGCAAAGAGATTCCCATGGATGCGATCAAGGCCTCTCCCCAGGTGGCCGGCATGCTCGGCATCATGGACTGCTCGGGAGTGAGCGACGGGGCCGCGGCGGCGATCATCTGCCGCGCCGAAGACGCCCACCGCTACAGCGATCATCCCATCTTCGTGAAGGCGCTCTCCTGCATCGTGGGGCCCGCCGAGGGCCACAAGCGCCAGGAGTACGACTTCACTTCCTTCCCCGAGGTCGTGGCCAACGGCAAGGACGCCTACCAGCAGGCGGGGGTCGAGGATCCGCGCAGCGAGATCAGCATGGCGGAGGTGCACGACTGCTTCACGCCCACCGAGCTGGTGCTGATGGAAGACCTCGGCTTCTCGGCGCGCGGCGAGGCCTGGAAGGACGTCCTCGACGGTCGCTTCGAGCTCAAAGGGCCGCAGCCGATCAATCCGGACGGAGGACTCAAGAGCTTCGGTCACCCGATCGGCGCCAGCGGGCTGCGAATGATGTACGAGATGTGGCTCCAGCTTCGGGGCGAGGCCGGCGATCGCCAGATCAAGGACCCCAAGCTCGGCCTCACCCACAACCTCGGCGGACAGCCCGGCCGCTGTGTGAGCTTCGCCGCCATCGTCGGAGACTGAGCCGGCTACGCCTCTAGCAGGCTGGACAACGCCTGGTCCAGCTCGCTGAAGAAGAAGCGGTAGCCCGCATCCCGGATCTTCTCGACCTGCACCCGCGGGCCGCCGGAGGCATACTCCCCCGCCTCTCCGATGATGATCTTGAGCACGGGTACCGGGTATCTCATCAGGGCGGGACGCCCGAGAGCGCGCGCAATTCCCCTGGCGAATTCTGCATTCGTCACCGGACGGGGACCTGCGGCATTGTACGGTCCGCGCATCTCCTGGTTTCCCAGCGCCATCGTGAACATCCGCGCGACGTCCTCGAGGTGAATCCAGTTGATGTAGTAACGCGGATCGCCCATGGTTCCGCCCATCCCGAATCGGAACAGGGGCAGGAACTCCTTCAGCGCGCCCGACTCCCTGCTCAGCACGATGCCGATTCTCATCTGGACGGCGCGTACACCGTGCGCATCGAGCTTTGCGGCTTCGCCCTCCCAATTGACACAGATGCGCGCCAGGAGATCCTCCGCAGGCGGTTCCGTCTCCTCGACGACTCGGTTCGGATCCGCTCCGTAGTAGCCGAGGGCTGAAGCCGAGACGAACACCCGGGGCTTCTTCTCGGACGCGGCAATCGCGTCGACGAGCTGTCGCGTGCCGAGAGTGCGGCTCTCTTCCATCTCTCGCTTGAATGAAGCGTTCCAACGCCGTTCGAAGAGGGGCGTTCCCGCCAGGTGGATCACTCCCTCCGCCTCGCAGAGGTGGCGCCTCCAATCGCCTTCGTCGGGTTTGCTGAAGTCCCAATGGACACAGGTCACCCGATCGCCGAGCAGCTTCCGGGCCTTCTCGACGTCTCGCACCAATGCGATCACCGTCGATCCCTTCTCGACGAGAATCTGGACGATCCGCTTTCCGATCAATCCGGTGGCGCCGGTGACAACGACACGCCGTCCGGCGATGCCACTCTTCGATTCCCGGCCCCCGTGTACCTCCCTCACCGTCACGCGATGCCGGTACTCGAAGAGCTTTCGGAGCCGATGTCTGACAAAGAGGTTGAAGAATGGCAGCAGCGGGTGCGCATAGACGATTTCATCGGTGAGCATCGAGGCCGGGTCCCCCTCCCAGGCCGCCTCTCTGAAGCGGTGCTCATGTCGCCACAGCGTGAAGAGGCCCCGCCGCTGCTCGTCTACGAAGAGGTCGAACGGCTCGTAGACCGTATGCACGTTTTCGAACCGGAACCTCAGCGGACCGAACTTGACGGCGAACCGCACCACCTCGTCGGAGGGTGCGAGCGTCGACGCGGTGCTCTGGACCTCGATGTTCGCTGAGGCCGGGGTGAGCAAGGAGAAGACATCATCCCGTTCGTGGAACGCGAACAGCTCCTGCTTGGACACCGAGAAAAAGCACTCTCTCTTGAATCTGGCTCTCATCCGATCGCCTCCTTCTGGTGGGCGCCGCCTGCCAGCACGAGGCCCAGGAGCGATACGTAGGCGACCATCGCGAAGATGGAAACCGGCAGGACGTACTTGCCCAGCGGTGCCAGCACCAGAACGATGCCCCAGTGCAGGGTGAGCGCCAGCGCCGAGTTGAGCCGAATCGGAAAGTCGCTCCACCGCATGATGATGAAGAGCCCGGTCAGGTTCCACCCGTAGAGGGAGACCATCGCGTGGAGCACCAGGGTGTACTCGCGGTACGGTTCGAGGGACGGGTAGAAGTACGGCAAGATGTAGAAGATCCCGGTCAGCGCGGTGAAGAGCAGGAAGACCATTCCGGAGACGAGGAAGGTCTTCTGCTGCACGTTCGGCGCCGTGGCGAGAAACAGGAAGAAGATCATCCAGACCGCGAAGAAGAGCGTCGTAGCCGCCACCATCTCCGGGATGCCGAACTCGAAGATGATCAGGACGAAGAAGACGATCACGCCGACGTTGACCGACCAGAAGCCGATCTCCTTCAACACCGCGACGAGGAGGCTTCCCCGATCGGCCATGAACGAAAACATGATCGACATGGTGATCAGGGAAACCGGGAACGAGTAGCCCAGAAAGAACACCTCGATGGTGAGCTTCCGGTAGGCGATGAGGTTCAAGTACTCGTTGTTCAAGATCACCAGCGAAGCGAAGAGGATGCCGAAGCTGAGACACAGCAAGGAGGCCTGGTTGAACTTCTCGCTCACCGGCGCACGGCGAAAGAAGTCGACAGGGAAGAGCCCGAACCGTTCGATCCGCACCGACTCCACCAGCAAGAACAGCGGAACCGAGAGGGCCAGCGTCGGGATGTACCAGCCTGTCGCCGCAAAGAGCGCGTAGAGCAGCGCGAGTGCGAAGTAGGTCTTGACGCGCCGAGTCAGCACACCCCTGCCCTGGGTGTGGTAGAGGATGAGCGAGCCCCCGGTCAGCAGGTTGAAGCCGAAGATGTGGAGCCGCTCGAACGAGCACGGCGCCCCCGGCCAGATCACGTGAAAGAACCCGAAGAGCAGAGCGAGCGTCATCACGACGCCGAACAGGAACTTGGCGTTGGTGCTCATTCGCCTAACCGGTGCTCCTCGAAGCTTCGAGCGCCTGGGGAATCGGCTACCCGATCAGACCCGCTCGATGATGGTGCCGGTCCCGAGACCACCGCCGCAGCACATCGCGACGAGGCCATAGCGGCCGCCGGTGCGCTCCAGGGTGTGGAGCGCCGTGGTGAGCAGCCGCGCACCGGTGGCGCCGGTCGGGTGGCCGAGCGCGATCGCGCCGCCCTGCGGGTTGAGCCTCTCCTCGACCGGATTGCAGGCCTTCATCCAGGCCAGCACCACCGACGCGAAGGCCTCGTTCACCTCGTAGGTGTCGATCTGGTCGATTTGCAGGCCGGTGTCCTTCAGCACCTTCTGGGTCGCCGGGATCGGGCCCTTCAGCATGGTGACGGGATCGACACCGACGAGGGTCGAGGTGGCGATTCGAGCGCGCGGCTCGACTCCGAGCCGGCGGGCGCCCTCCTCCGAGGCCAGAATCAGGGCCGCGGCCCCATCCGAGACCTGTGACGAGGTGCCGGCCGTGTGCAGTGTCTGGCCCTTTGCCGGCTCGAGCGCTGCGAGCTTCTCGAGCGAGGTCTGGCGAAGGCCCCCGTCGCGTTTCACGATCTGAGTCTCGCCGGTCAGGTTGCCCTCCTTGTCCGCGACCGGAGCCTCGACGGGGACGACCTCGGCATCGAAATGGCCGGCATCCCAGGCCGCGATAGCCAACTCCTGGCTTCGCAGGCCGAACCGGTCGGTATCCTCGCGGGTGATCCCGAACTCCTCGGCGATCAGCTGTGCGCCGCCGAACTGGGAGTTGAACGCGTAGCGCCCGAAATAGGACTTGGGGAGCGGACTACCCCCCTGCATGTTCGCGCCGAGGGGCACGCGGGTCATCATCTCGAGACCACAGCTCATGACCGCGTCCGCCATCCCCGAGCCGATCAGACCGGCGGCGAGCGTGGTCGCCTGCTGACTGGACCCACACTGACTGTCGATCGTGGTCTGGGGGACCTCGAGGGGCAGGCCCTGCGAGAGCCAGGCACACCGGGCGATGTTGAAGGACTGCTCGCCCACCTGGCTGACGCAACCGCCGATTACCTGGTCGATCCCGGCGGGATCGATCCCGCGTCTCTCCAGTGCGCCCTTCTGAACGGCGCCGAGCAGATCACCGGGGTGGAGGGTCGCAAGGTCGCCGCGCCGCCTGCCGATCGGGCTCCGCAGTGCTTCCACGATGTAGACATCACGCATGGTCAGACTCCTGGTGGGTGATTGGATGCGCGCAGTCTATCAATTCGAACACCGGACTCCGGACCTCGCGGTCGGATCGCCAGAGCAGAGCCTCTCGACTCGTGCGAGGCCTCTGGGGCGGGGGGCGGCACTTTTCCCCTCAGCGGCACGTTCGCCTTGTAGCGCTGGCCCACTCTCTCGGGGGAGACTGCGAGCCCCGCGGGGCGTATTCCAAATCACGCTCTACAACAACCTGGCCACCAACCTCGAGGCAGGCAGGACGTTCCGGCGAGACGGGAAGGTCGTCTGGAGGTGCCGCAACTGCGGATATCTTCATGAGGGCACGGAAGCACCCGAGGTCTGTCCCGCATGCGCCCATCCGCAGGCACACTTCGAGCTGCTGGGGGAGAACTGGTAGCCGACGCCGAACTCGAAGGAGCGCGGTCGCGGTGATTCAGTGAACCCAGAAACCGCTGGGAGTCCCCGGCAGGGGCAGTGTCCAAGTCCCCTCAGCGGCTCTTCGAGAGCTACGCCGCTAGAGATGCGTTCAGGTCTCCCAGCGGATCGCCCTTGCTGGTGAGCTTGAGGTCGTACTTGTCCTGAAGAACTTTGAAGACATTCGGTGATACGAACGCCGGCGCCGCCGGTCCGATGCGAATTCCCCTCACATCCAGAGCGAGCAGGCTCAGCAGCACGGCGACCGCCTTCTGCTCGAACCACGACAGCACGATGGTGAGCGGCAGATCATTGACGCCGCAATCGAAGGCGCCTGCCAGGGCCACCGCCACCTGGATGGCACCGTAGGCGTCGTTGCACTGCCCCATGTCCAGCAGCCGCGGAACCGGTCCCACACCCTCGAGCTCGAAGGTGCCGTAGTCGTTGTCGCGAATCCGATACTTGCCGCAGCCCAGCGTCAGGATCAGCGAATCCGGCGGCGTGTTCTTGGCGAACTCCGAGAAGTAATTGCGGCCGGGCTCCGCGCCGTCGCACCCGCCGATCAGGAAGAAGTGCTTGAGTCTCCCGGCCTTGACGGCAGCGACGATCTCGCCCGCCAGACCCAGCAACACGGAGTGATGGAATCCGATCGTCGACTCGCCAGACGGGCTGTCGGGCAGGGGTTCGCACTGCCTGGCGCACTCGATGACCTCCGAGAAGTCGTTGGTGGTGAGCCGCCTTCCGCCCGGTACCGCGGTGACGCGGGTCGTGAAGAGTCGATCCTTGTAGCCATCGGGCGGAATCAACACGCAATTGGTGGTACCCAGCACCGGGCCTGTGAACGCCGCGAACTCCTTCTTCTGCTTCTGCCAGGCGCCGCCGTAGTGCCCCACCAGATGTTCGTGCTTGCGGAGCTCGGGGTACATGTGGGCGGGCATCATTTCGCCGTGCGTATAGACGTTGATGCCCGTGCCTCTCGTCTGCTCGAGGAGGTCTTCGAGATCGACCATGTCGTGGCCGCTGACGAGGATGCCGGGGCCCGCCCTGGTTCCCTCGTAGACGGTGGTGGGAGAGGGCTTCCCGTAGCGCTTCACGTGCCCCTCATCGAGCATTTCCATGACGCGGAGGTTCTTGCGCCCGCACTCAAGGACCAGCTCGAAGAGACTGTCCATGTCGAAGTTGACGTTGGTCACCGTGGAGAAGAGCGCCTCTTCGACAAACGCGTCGACCTCCTCGTCGACCATCCCGAGCCGCCGCGCGTGGTGCGCGTAGGCACACATCCCTTTCAAACCGTAAAGCAGAATCTCCTGCAAGGACTGGACGTCCTGGTCCTTGCCGCACACGCCCTTTTCCACGCAGCCGGTCCCGCGCGTGGTCTGTTCGCATTGATTGCAAAACATCTATTCGACTCCTGTGGTTTGATGACAAGCCGTTTCACTTCGATCGGGCACCATCGACCCGGCGAGAATCTCTCGCCGCTCGATCAGCCGCCCGTGAATACTGATGGTGAGATCGTCGATCGGAAGATCGCTCCCGGCGAGCTCGCGGGCCTCCAGCACGGCGCGGAGGATACCGGTGCAGCAGGGGACCTCCATGTGCGCCACGGTAAGTCTGGCCAGATCGTTGCATCGAATCATCTCCGCGAGCTTCTCGACGTAGCCATGGACATCATCGAGCTTGGGGCATCCGATCACGACGGCGTTGTCGCGTAGGAGATCCGAGTGGAAGGAGGCGTACGCCACCGGCACGCAATCCGCGGCAACCAGCAGGCTGGCCCCGCGCAGGACCGGCGCTGTGGCGGGCAGCAGCCTCAGTTGTACCGGCCAATGGGTGAGCTCCGATGGCGCGGTCGTTTGGGGGCCCTCGAGGTTCCGCCTCACCGCCTCTTCGTCGAACGGCGGCGCCTCCCGGCTCTCGATCTTGATCGCCCCCTCCGGGCAGTGCCCCAAGCACGCCCCGAGACCGTCACAGAGGCTATCGGAGACGAGTCTGGCCTTGCCGTGGATGATCCGGATCGCTCCCTCCTCGCAGGCGGGAACGCACTCTCCACAGCCGTTGCAGAGGTCTTCGTCGATCGAGGCCACTGTGCGAATCATCTTCCGGTCCTTCGTTCTTTGCAGCTGAACTTCCCTGCCGGGAAGCACCATTCCTGTCTGCAAATGATGGGAAAAGCCGGGCCAAGGCGCCTTGATGTGGATCAACGTAAGAGCACTTTTCTGATGGTTTTACTTAGATTTTAGAGAGTGACCAAGAGTCAGATTCAAGAATGCCTCCGTAGCGGTTTGGCTACTCCGCGCTTGCGGAAAGTTGGAGCAGAAAACGTCCCTCCTCCCCCTTTCCAGATGAGCAGGTTCCGCGCCATCTGCTGCTATCCGCACAGATTCGCTATAGTTTGTCGCCGGATTCTGGGGGGCTCTCTCCGAACCCGCGATCGCGAACCGAGAGAGCTCGCGGGTGCTGCTGGCTGCGCAGGTAGAGGAGAGGGTGAATGAAGGCTTGCGAGAGCTGGGACTGGCAAGCGGGAAAGAAGGTCCTCGCCGACCTCGCGCAGATCCGCAGCTCGTATCCCCGAGTCGACGAGTCCGTCGTCAGTCCGGACGGAGAGAGGATCGTCGCCCCGGTAAAGAAGGATGACGAGGCGTTCACCATCGCTGTGAACGGCGAAGCGTGGCCCGAGAGCTTCGAGCTGTGCTGGTATCCGCGGTTCTCGCGGCTCGGCAGGCTAACCGCCCTGGTGCGCATCGACGACGAATGGACAGTCGCGGTGGAGGGCGAGCCGTGGGAGGCGCGCTTCGAATACGTCTGGAACACCGTGTTCAGCGCTGATGACCAGGCGATTGCCGTGGCCTGCAAGCGCGACAATGCGTATGGCGTCGCTGTCGACGACAAGGCCTGGGAAGAGATCTTCCCGGCAATGCGCGATTTCTGCCTGAGTCCCGATGGCAGCAAGGCCGCCGCCACGGTGCAGGTCGAAGCCCGAAAGGAAGCAGACGTGTCCGGTTTCTTCGAAGGAGCCTGGTCTGTAGCGGTGGACGGAAAGCTCTGGGACCCACGGTTCGTCAACGTCTGGAACCCCGCCTTCAGCGCTGATGGCAAGGCCGTTGCCACTGAGATCCGGACCGATCGCTGCGAATATTCCATCGCGGTAAATGCCGAGCCCTGGCCGGCCCGATTCGGCTGCGTCTGGGAGCCGTCCTTCGATCCACGAAACGGCTCGGTGGTCGCGCCAGTGCGGCATGAAGGCAGCTGGCGGATGTTCAAGGACGGCGAGCCGCTCTGGGCCAGGAGCTACAATCAGCTTTGGCAGATCCGCTTCAGCCCGGATGGCTCGAGGCTCGCCGCCATCGCCTCCACCGAGTTCGGCAAGTGGACGATCGCCGTCGACGACCAGCCGTGGACAAGCTTTTTCTCCGACATGGTGCTGGCTCCCTTGTTTTCGCCAGATGGAAAGCGTGTTGCCGCCGTCGTAAAGGCGGGAAACCGCTGGTCGCTCGCCGTAGACGGGGTACCGGTTTCGGATGATTTCGATATGGCCTGGGACCCGGTATTCAGCCCGTGCGGGCAACATGTTGCGGCCAAAGTGGAATTGGGCGGCAGGTACCTGATCCTGGTGGACGGCAAGAAGCGCGACCAGAGCTACGACAAGCTCTGGGACCCCGTGTTCAGTCCCGACGGCAGTCATGTGTTGCTCAGGTACGTAGAAGATGACAAGTACTGCAGGCACGTGATGCCGATTGGAGAACTCCTCGGGTAGGCGGTTCTTGATTTCGCCGGGTGCTAAGTTGGAGGATGAAGGATGTACGAACTCTCCAGCGGTCCGCTAGTGTGGCTCGCCTTCGCGATCCTTCTCGTCGGTAGTGCCTATCGCATCATCTCGATGGCGAGGCTGGCAAAGAAGGACAAGGTGGTGTGGCCCTACATGAGATGGGGGGCCGGGCTGCGCTCGATCCTGCACTGGACCGTGCCCTACGGCTCCACCAACATGAGATTGCGCCCGGCCTTTACCGTCCTCTCGTTCCTGTTTCACATCTGCCTGCTGCTCACCCCCATCCTGACCTTGGCCCACGTGATGTTGTGGAAGGAGTCCTGGGGAGTCAGCTGGTGGACGCTTCCCGACACCTTGAGCAAGGTGATGGCCATCATCGTGCTCTGCGGTGGGCTCACCTTCGCGCTCCGGCGGATCGCCAACCCCACCGTGCGCTTCGTGACGTCGGCGAGTGACTTCGTTCTCGTGGTGCTGGTCCTGGCCCCCTTCGCGACCGGGCTGATGGCCTACTACCAGGTCTTCGACTACCAGACGATCGTCATCATCCACATGTGGACCGGCGCGATCTGGATGGCCATGATTCCCTTCACGCGCATCGCCCACATGCTCTTCTTCCCGCTGACACGGGCATACATGGGCTCCGAGTTCGGCTACGTCCGTGGAACCAAGGACTGGTAGCCGCGCCACAAAGTGCACTTCCGGAGGCAGAAACGAGGATGAGTAAGACTCCTGAGACCCAGGTGGCGGATCCCGGGATCGATGACGCCGTCGCGAAGCTCACGCCGGAGAAGATCCAGAGCGTCGTCCAGAGGGTGCTGACGAAGGAGGCCGCCGCGCGGCTCAAGATCTATCTCGAGACCTGCGTGCACTGTGCGCTCTGCGCCGAGGGCTGCCATACCTATCTGTCGCGCAACAAGGATCCCATGTTCTCGCCGGTGGGAAAGGTAAAGAGGACCATCTGGGAGCTGGTCAAGCACGATGGCAAGGTGTCTCCCGAAAGCCTCCGGGAGATGGCCCAGGTTGCCTTCACCGAGTGCGGGACCTGTCGTCGCTGCAGCATGTACTGCCCTCTTGGGATCGACATTGCCTACCTCATCACGCTGGTGCGCCGCATCTGCCACCTTCTCGGCGTGGTGCCGCTCTATCTGCAGGACACCACCAACAGCCATTCGGCCACCATGAACCAGATGTGGGTCCACCAGGACGAGTGGATCGACACACTCCAGTGGCAGGAAGAAGACGCCCAGCTCGAGCTGGCCGCCGCCCGCATCCCCCTGGAGAAGGAAGGCGCCGAGGTGATGTACTCGGTCATCGCCCCGGAGCCGAAGATCCTCGCCCAGCTTCTCGGCAATATCTCCCAGCTCATGACCGTGGCGGGTGTCGACTGGACGATGCCGGCCACCGACGGCTGGGACAACAGCAACATGGCGATGTTCTCGGGCGATTTCGAGATCATGGCCCGCGTGGAGCGGCTCCACTGGGAAACGGCCGCGCGACTCAAGGTCAAGAAGATCGTCATGGGTGAATGCGGCCACGCCTACAGGGGTGCGGTCTACGACGGCCCACGTTGGCTCGGATGGAAATTCCCTCCGATCCCCATGGTTCACGCCATCGAGTTCTACTACGACCTGCTGACGAGCGGACGAATCAAGATCAAGCAGAAATCCACCAAACACGTGACCCTGCAGGATCCGTGCAACACAGTCCGGGGGCTGGATCTGGGAGACAAGCTCCGGTACGTGGTCGACGCCCTCTGCGAGAACTTCACCGACATGAGCCCGCGCGGTGAACACAACTACTGCTGCGGCGCCGGTGGCGGCATCATCAACTGTGGACCTCCCTGGAAGCCCGCCCGAATGCTCTCCAACAGGATCAAAGGAGAGCAGCTGGCCGCGACAGGGGCGGAGATCATCATCACGCCCTGCCACAACTGCCACAGTGGCATCGAGGACATCATCGGCTTCTACGACCTGGGCATGCACACCAAGTTCGTCATCGACCTCTTCATGGAGACGATGGAGGTTCCCGAGGAGCTGAAGGGATCGGCGGGCGAATGAGAAAGGCTGAAGCGAGAAGCACCATGCAGGCCGGCCATTGGACATCGATCGCGTTGCTGGGGACGCTGCTCATCTGTTCCTTCTTTATGGGTGGCTGCACCCCCGATGCAGCTGCCGAGCAGACCGGGAGAGCGGATCTGGTCGCCTTCGTTGACGGCGTGTCGCTCGACCACCAGGAACGGCCGTCCGTGCAGTTCCCGCACGATCTGCACACGGAAGTCATGAAGGAGCGCAAGGAGGATTGCAGCCTCTGCCACCCCGCCCATCCCGATGGCCGCTTGTCCTTCAGCTACCAGCGTTTGGACGACCGGGGCAAGGAGGGCGGTGATTCCACCAACGTGCGTGTGGTGAATATCGGCGACGATGAGATCATCGATCTCTATCACGACAACTGCATCGGTTGCCACCAGGAAACCGCCGACACAGGAGCCGCAGCCGGGCCGCTCGCCTGCGGAGATTGTCATCGACGCCGGCCCCCCTACCTGTCCTCCCGAGAGCCGTTCGGGTTCGACAAATCACTGCACTACCGCCATGTCAAGGCTGCCGGAGAAAAGTGCGAGGCCTGCCACCACGAATACGACGAAGCCAAGAAGGAACTCGTATACGAAAAAGGCAAGGAGAGCTCCTGCCGTGACTGCCATCGCGAGGAGACGGAAGAGAACCGGTCGGCCTTCAAGCTGGCGGCGCATGAGGCGTGTATCGGCTGCCACCGGGAGCCCGCCCCGGAGATCAAGACCGAGGCCGATTCGGTCCGCCCGCAGCTCTGCGTGAAATGTCATGACCTGCAGCAGCAGCTGGCCATCGAGACGATCGAGGACCCGCCCCGCCTCAAGCGCGGTCAAGGTGATTTCATGCTCCTGAGCGCGTCGAAAGCGGATCTCGAGTCCAGCAAGCTCAGGACCGTGCCCTTCTCCCACGTCGACCACGAGCGGGTCACCACCAGCTGCCGTGTCTGCCATCATGACACCCTCGAGAGCTGCAGCGAGTGTCATACGCTCCAGGGGACGGAGAAGAGCGAAGGGGTAAACCTCTTCCGTGCGATGCACGCGAAGATGACCGACCACAGCTGTGTCGGCTGCCACGACACGGAGAAGACCGCTCCCGAGTGCGCCGGCTGCCACGACCAGTTGGAGCAAGCGCGGCTCCCCGAAGAGGGATGCGAGCTCTGCCATGCGGGACCGCTGCCGGAGCTGCTGGAAAGAGAACGGTCACGGTACCGTTCGCTGGACGACTTCCGCGCGGGTCCGTCCGAGGTGGCACTCAGCTTCGCGCTCGATGACGTCCCTGAGACCGTCGAGATCGGCGCGCTGTCGAATGAATACGAGCCGGCCAAGATGCCCCACAGGAAGATCGTGGAGAAGCTGACTCAATACATCAATGAGAACAGTACGGCCGCCTACTTCCACGGGCACGAAGACGTGGTCTGCCAGGGATGCCACCACCAGAGTCCGGTCGGAGAGAAGCCACCCTTGTGCAAGAGCTGTCACGGAGCAGATTCTCCCGATCTCGAGCTGATGAAGCCTGGACTGCGCGGCGCATATCACCGTCAGTGCCTCGGCTGCCATCAGAGTATGGACCTCCAGAAGCCCAAGGATTGCTCTGGATGTCACGCGGAGAAAGAAGAGGCCCAGATAGCGGCATCCGGCGGGATTCGGTGAAGGAACGACTGATGAGCATCTCACGCAGAAGGTTTCTCAAGTCCATGACCGCTGCGGGGGCGGCCATGGCGGTGCCCAAGGTTGCGGGAGCATACGGCGAGTTCTCCGGTCACCCCGACGCCTACGGCGTCCTCCATGACATCACGCTCTGTATCGGCTGCCGCCTGTGTGAGAAGGCCTGTGTCGAGGTCAATGACGACCTTCCGATGCCGGAGAAGCCGTTCGATGACGAGTCGGTCCTCGAGAAGAGACGGCGAACCGACGACAAGACCTACACAGTGGTCAACCGCTACGACGTCGAGTCCCACCAGAACTCTCCGGTCTTCAGGAAGTTCCAGTGCAATCACTGCATGGAGCCGGCCTGTATGTCGTCCTGCTTCGTCGACGCCTATAGCAAGACGCCCGAAGGCGCCGTCGTCTACGACGCCTCGGTGTGCGTGGGGTGTCGCTACTGCATCGTCGCCTGCCCCTTCGACGTGCCCACTTACGAGTACAACGACCCACTCGAGCCGAAGGTGATGAAGTGCACGCTTTGCCATCCGCGTTTGCTCGAAGGCAAGCTGCCGGGCTGTGTCGAAGCCTGCCCGCAGGAATCGCTGTTGTTCGGCAGGCGGGAAGACCTCATTGCCGTTGCCCGCGAGCGAATCCGAAAACACCCCGATCGCTACATCGATCACATCTACGGCGAGCACGAGATGGGCGGGACCAATTGGCTGTACATCAGCGGCGCGCCGTTCGAGGAACTCGGCTTCCGCACCGATCTGGGGACGGCGCCAGCCCCGAAACTGACGTCGGGTGCCCTGTCGGCGGTCCCGATCATCGTCGGTGTGTGGCCGGCGCTGCTCGGTGGCATCTACGTCATGACCCGCACCAAGGAGAAAACCACCACGAGGGAGAAGGATTCCGCGGTCAGGGAGGCAATAGAGACCACTCAGGCGGCGGCGGATGAAGCGAGAAAGAAGGCCGCCGAGAAGGGCAAGGCAGACAAAGAGAAGGCCGTGGAGCTGGCGGTGAAGAAGGCACTGGAGAAAACGGCGAAAGAGAGTGCCGAGGAGGGGTCGTGATGTCCGAACCTGGAACTTCCGTCGAACGACCGCTCCTCTCTCCCTTCAACATTATCGCTGGGACCATCATCCTCGTCGGCCTCTGGCTGTCGTATCTTCGCTTCACCGGCGGTTTGGGCGCAGTCACCAACCTGGACAACAACAACGCCTGGGGGTTCTGGATCGGCTTCGATCTGCTCTGCGGCGTCGCACTTGCTGCAGGGGGCTATACCACCGCTGCGGCAGTGGAGGTCTTCGGCATGAAGAAGTTCCATGCCGCCCTCCGCCCGGCGCTCCTCACCGGATTCCTGGGCTACTCGATGGTCGTGGTCGCGCTCCTCTACGACGTGGGGCGCCCCTGGCGCCTGCCCTACCCCTTCGTCCTCAGCCCCGGGCCAACCTCGGTGCTCTTCGAGGTCGGCGCGTGCGTCATGTTGTACCTGATCGTGCTCTTCCTCGAGTTTTCTCCGATGGCGCTGGAATGGCTCGGCGAGCGAAAGCTGCGACGGGTCCTGGTCAGGATGACACTGCTGCTTACCATCTTCGGCATCACGTTGTCGACGCTGCACCAATCGTCTCTCGGCGCGCTGTTCCTGATCGTCCCGTCGAAACTCCACCCCCTCTGGTACTCCTCCTACCTCCCGGTGTTCTTCTTCGTGTCCAGCGTCGCCGCGGGCCTCTCCATGGTGATCTTCGAGGGTACGCTGGCCCGCCGGGGCTTCGCGGACAAGATGGACGAGGAGCACAAGCGCACGGCGGACGCCGTGGTGCTCGGCTTTGGGAAGGCAGCGGCGTTCGTGCTGGCGGCGTACTTCGCCATCAAGGTGTTCGGCGTGGCGTTGGACGACAATTGGCGGCTCCTGGCGACGAACTACGGATTGTGGTTCCTGCTCGAGATGCTCGGGTTCGTTCTGCTGCCCTGCTTCCTCTTCCTGGTTGGGGTTCGTGACCTCAATCCGACGCTGATTCGATGGGCCGCATTTCTGACCGTGCTCGGAATCGTCCTCAACCGCCTCAGCATCTGCTTGATCGCCTTCAACTGGCAGCTTCCCCAGGCGGACCGGTATTTCCCTCACTGGATGGAGATCGGCATTTCGGTCTTCGTGGTGACGGTGGGAGTCACAGCCTATCGTTTCATCGTCACGCGGATGCCGGTATTCTACGAGCACCCGGACTTCAGCGAAGGCCACTGAGTTGGAGAAGACAGCATGAGCGAGGGTTTTCACTCTCTGCAGGAATTCATGTCGTACACCAAGGGAATGCTCTACCTGCTCTCGGTCGGCTACCTGGTGGCCTTCGTCTTCTTCTGGAGGTACCTGCACGATCGCGAGAACGAGGACGATTAGAACCTCGAACCCGGACGAGGCATCATGGATCTGATCAGCATCAACAGAAGAGGTGGCAAGGCTTTCGAGCTGCGGGTACGCGGGCACGCGCTCACGGTCGACATGTCCAAGGAAGAAGGCGGCGCTGACGAGGGCATGAACCCGGTGGAGCTCCTGGCCGGCTCGCTCGGAGCCTGCATCGCCATCATGGCCCAGACCTATTGCGACAGCCACGGGTACACGGACGGTGAGGTGAGCGCGAGCCTGACCCTCGAACTCGCGAACGATCCCAAGCGTGTGGGAACCATCGTGATCGACCTCGAGTTGCCGAACGACTTTCCCGAGGACAGGAAGCCGGCGATCAAGCGTGTCGCCGAGCTGTGCCCGGTGCACGAAACGCTGAAACAGATGCCGACGGTGGACCTGGAGATCGTTTGAGGTCGGCCCCACGTGCCACTGGGTCCGACCCGTCTTCCAAGGAAGGACAGCAACCATGCGCATCATTCTTCTGGGCGGTCCGGGTGCCGGCAAGGGCACACAGGCCGGCTACCTCACCGAGAAGTACGGAATCCCGCAGATCTCGACGGGTGACATGCTGCGGGCGGCGGTGAAGGCGGGTACCCCGCTGGGGCTGGAAGCCAAGAAGGTCATGGATTCCGGTGGCCTGGTCTCAGACGACATCATCCTGGGCCTGGTCAAGGAGCGCGTCGCGCAGGCGGACTGCGAAAAGGGATTCCTCTTCGACGGGTTTCCCCGCACCGTGGTCCAGGCGGAGGCGCTCAAGGCCGAGAAGATTCCTGTCGACGCGGTGGTGGAGATCGACGTCGAGGACGGCGAGATCATCCGCCGCATGAGCGGCCGCCGCGTGCATCTCGCATCGGGGCGCACCTACCACGTCGTCTTCAACCCGCCCAAGGTCAAGGGAAGGGACGATGTCACCGGGGAGGCCTTGGTCCAGCGCGACGACGACCAGGAGGAGACCGTTCGCAAGCGCCTGACGGTCTACCACGACCAGACCGAGCCGCTGATCGACTACTACACCGGGTGGGCCGAATCCGGCGAGGGCGCTGCGCCCAAGTACGTGAAGGTCGCCGGCGTCGGCAAGGTCGACGAGATCCGGGATCGGATCTTCGCCGGACTTGCGTGACCTCGACCGCGAGGACGTCCGCGAGAAGCTGGCGAACTCGAAAGGATCACTCGACATCATCCTCCACCCTGCCGCCGGGGAGGAGTCCGCACTCGAGGAGCCGCTGACCGAGGTTGCGCGGCAGCTCGAGTTGGGTTCCGGCGGCGCGCTCACCGTCGAGCGCGGGGACGGCATCGGCCTGGTCGCCCTGCCCTGCCTGACCATCGCCCATCGCGGCGTCGGGAGAATCCACTACCAGGCTCTACCGCACGGCCCTGAGGGGCGTCCCTTCGTGGAGGCCGTGCTCGGCCCGATCCGAAACGGCCCGGACCCAGGCGAGAGCTGGGTGGAGCGACTCGCCGCACTCGAGCGGCCCGCCGAGCTGCTCGTCTTCGTCGGCGCCAGCTGCCCCCACTGCCCCGGCGCGGTCCGCTCCGCCAACCGGCTCGCCCTCGCCTCAGCGCTGGTCACGGTATCGATCGCCGACGTCGAGGTGCACGCGAAGCTCGCCGAGCGCTTCAACGTCCGAGCAGTGCCGCTGACGATCCTGGACGGGAGCCTCGCCGTGTCCGGCGTGGTCCGGCCTGCAGAACTCGTGGACAAGATCCTCTCACGCGATGACGACAGTCACGGAGAGGACCTGCTGATGTCGTTGGTGGAGCAGGGGCGTTTCGACGAAACGGCTCGGCAGATCCGGGCCGTCCCCGGCGCGACTCACTTCCTCACGATCTGGAAGGGCAGCACGACCTCGCTGCGAATCGGCCTGATGATGGCGGTGGAGACAGCTCTGGAAGGCGACCGAGCCGCCCTGGATGGCCTCGTCCCCGGCCTGCTCCCGATCCTGGGCGCCGAGGACCCGGTGTTGCGGGGCGACACCGCCGACCTGCTCGGGAGGATCGGCCACCGGGCCGCGACCGATGCGCTCCGGGCGTTGCTCGACGACCCCAACCCGCACGTCGCCGAGATCGCTTTCGAGGCTCTGGAGGAGATCGAAGTCCGAGACGGAGAATGACTCCGCGTCGTCTGTGATTTGACCGCGACCCGATCCAACGCGGGGCAACGGAGTCTCGCGGTATCTGACTCCGGTTGTTATCGTCCGCCAGCGCGGAGAGAGAACGGGAGACGCGCGTCTAGCGAGCGTCCTTTGGGAACAAGGAGTAAGCACGTGGCCGAGTTCGAACCGATTGCAGCTCAGGACGATGCAGGCGATCAGATACAGGCCGAAACCCTGGTTGTCGGCGGCGGAATAGCAGGAATGACCGCTGCAATCGAGACCGCCGAGCTTGGCAAGAAGGTGGTCCTGGTCGAACGAGACCCATCCCTGGGGGGGCGGGTGGTCACTGCGAATCAATACTTCCCCAAGCTCTGTCCGCCGACCTGCGGGATGGAGATCAACCTCAAGCGCATCAGGTCCAACCCCAACGTCCGCATCTTGACCCTCGCCGAGGTGGAGAGCGTTTCCGGTTCTCCCGGGGACTATGAAGTCCGGATCAAGCTCAATCCGCGTTACGTGAACGACAAGTGCACCTGCTGCGGCGAGTGCGAGAAGGTCTGCGAGATCGAGCGCGAGAATGATTTCAACTATGGAATCGACAAGACCAAGGCCATCTACCTACCGCACCTCATGGCCTACCCGCCGCGGTACGTCGTCGATCCGCAGCATACCGGTGACGACCGGATGAAGAAGTGCGTCGAGGCCTGTGACTACGACGCGATCGAGCTGGACATGCAGCCGAGGACGATCTCCGCCAAGGTCGGCGGCATCGTCTGGGCAACCGGCTGGAAGCCCTACGATGCCACCAAATTGGACAACCTGGGCTTCGGCAAGCTCCCCAACGTCATCACCAATGTAATGATGGAGAGGTACGCGTCCGAGAACGGGCCGAGCGAAGGCAAGATCGTGCGTCCATCCGACGGTGGCGAGGTCACCAAGGTCGGGTTCGTGCAGTGCGCCGGCTCCCGCGACGAGAACCACCTCCCCTACTGCTCCGCGATCTGCTGCCTCGCCTCGATGAAGCAGGCCACCTATGTCCGCGAGCGATACCCGGACGCAGAAGTACACATATTCTACATCGACGTACGTTCGCCGGGCCGAATGGAGGACTTCTACACCAAGGTTCAGGAGGACGAGAAATTCTTCTTCCACCGCGGCAAGGTGGGCAAGATCACGGAGGGCTCCAACGACAACGTGGTCCTCGAGGCGGAGAATACCCTCACCGGTCAGATCACCAAGATGGAGGTCGACCTGGCGGTGCTCGCCACCGGCATGGTCCCGAACACGTCCCAGGAGCCGCCGCCACTGGATACGGCTCTGGATGAGTTCGGCTTCATTGCGCCAGATGGGGCGACTGGAGTGGTCGGCGCGGGAGTAGCGATGCGGCCCTTCGACGTCGCCATGTCCGTTCAGGATGCTACCGGTGCGGCGCTCAAGGCTCTTACTGCAGGTGCCAGGAGATAGAACCATGGATACCAAGATCGGCGTCTATATCTGCAAAGGCTGCGACATCGGGAAATCGGTCGATCTCGAGAAATTGTCCGAAGTCGCCACTGGCGAGACGGAAGCTTCTTTCTGCAAGGCACAAGACATCCTCTGCAGTCGCGAAGGTGTCGACCTGATCAAGACGGACATCGAAGCTGAGGGGCTGAACCGCGTCGTGGTGGCGGCGTGTTCGCAGCGGGTGTTCCCCGAGTTGTTCGATTTCGGGGGCGCGGTGCTGACCGACCGCGTGAACCTGCGCGAGCACGTGGCCTGGAGCCATACTCCCAACGACGAAGACACCCAGATGCTGGCCGAAGATCACATCCGCATGGGCGTAGCCCGCGTCAGGACCGTGGAGCCGCCGGAGGCCCTGCTCGAGGAGACCAACAAGGATCTGATGGTGATCGGCGGAGGCATCACCGGCATGACGGCCGCGAAGTCCGCTTCCGCGGCGGGCTACAAGGTGGCGCTGATCGAGAAGGAAGACCGGCTGGGCGGCTGGGCCACCCGCTTCTCCAAGGTGTTCCCGAAGCACCCACCGTACAAGGACCTCGAAGATTCCGGTGTGGCGAAGCTGGCCGAAGACGTCGAGGCAGATCCGAACATCGCGATTCACAAGTCGACCACCGTCAAGAAGACTTCGGGAGCACCCGGCGAGTTTGCCGTGGAGCTTCAGAACGGCGGAAGCACCTCGGAGATCACGGTCGGCTCCATCATTCTCGCCTCCGGCTGGAAGCCGTATGAGGCCGATAAGCTGGCGCACCTGGGATACGGGTCGTCACCGGACGTGATCACCAACATCCAGATGGAAGAGATGGTGTCGAACGGCGGCATCAAGCGTCCATCGGACGACAAAGCGCCCGCGAGCGTCGCCTTCATCCAGTGCGCCGGCTCCCGCGACCAGGACCACCTGCCGTACTGCTCCTCCGTCTGCTGCCGCGTCTCGCTGAAGCAGGCGTTGTACGTCCGCCAGCAGCACCCGGGCACCAAGGTCTACGTGATCTACAAAGACATCAGGTCTCCCGCCCAGTTCGAGCGTTTCTACGCCAACGTTCAGGAGGACGAAGGCGTCCTCTTCACCAAGGGCGAGATCGGCACTGTGGCCAAGGAATCCGACGGCCAGATCGCCATCGAGGTTCAGGAGACCCTGCTGGGCGAGGACATCAAGCTCAAGGCCGATCTGGTCGTCCTGGCCACCGGAATGGTACCGACCACCAAGGTCGACGAGCTGCCAGGAGGCGAAGAAGCCGAGGCTGCTGAGGGCGCGGAAGCGGAAGCAAGCAACGAAAAGGCGGACGGCGAGAAGAAGGAAGCGGAAAGTTCCGAGGTTGGAGCGAAGATCCTGAACCTCGCCTATCGCCAGGGCACCGATCTACCGACACTCAAGTACGGCTTCCCCGATTCGCACTTCATCTGCTTCCCGTACGAGACCCGGCGCACCGGTATCTACGCCGCGGGGGGCGTCAGGGCGCCGATGGATTTCGCCACCAGCGCCAATGATGCCGCCGGCGCCGCTCTCAAGGCGATCCAGGCGGTCGAGGCGGTGGCCAGGGGAGTGGCTGTGCATCCGCGCGCCGGGGATCTGAGCTATCCAGATTTCCTGATGATGAAATGTACGCAGTGCAAGCGCTGCACGGAGGAATGTCCCTTTGGCGCCCTCGACGAAGACGAGAAGGGCACGCCGCTGCCGAATCCGCGGCGCTGCCGCCGCTGCGGCGTCTGCTTCGGCGCCTGTCCCGAGCGGATCATCTCCTTCAAGAACTACAGCGTCCACATGGTTTCGCAGATGATCAAGTCGATTCACGTCCCCGATGAATTCGAGGAGAAGCCGCGGATTCTCGCCTTCATCTGCGAGAACGATGCCCTTCCGTCGATCGACATGGCCGGCATGATGCGGCTCCAGTACAACGCGATGATTCGCATCATCCCGCTGCGCTGTCTGGGATCGATGAACGCGGTCTGGGTCGGCGATGCCCTCGCTTCGGGGTTCGACGGCGTCCTCCTGATCGGCTGCAAGAAGGGCGACGACTATCAGTGCCACTTCGTGAAGGGCAGTGAGCTGGCCGAGTACCGGATGGGCAACGTGCGCGACAAGCTCAAGCAACTCGTCCTCGAGGAGGAGCGCGTCGAGATCCACGAGCTCGGCATCGCGGACTACCGCAGGATCCCGCAGATCATGGACGACTTCCTCGAGGTGATCGAGACCGCTGGACCCAACCCCTACAAGGGCATGTAGATCGACGCAAGGCCGCCTTTTCGGCGTCAGTCGCTCATCGCGTAGGCGCCGTTCAGCGAGTAGATGTGGCTTTCGAGCACCCGCTCGAATCGGGCCGTGTCCGCCACCGGCTTCCGGATCATCTTCAAGCACAGCTCCATCTGCCGGCTGGTGCTGCTGGTCTTGGAGTAGAGCTGAAGCGCGTATTTCGAGAAATCCCTCACCAGGACGTCGAAGATCTGGTCGATGACTTCATCTTCCACGTCGTAGATCTTCCTGTTTTCGAGGATGAGCTGCCCATAGGGGACCAGGGTGAACAACTCCCCAAGGGTGAGGAGAAAGTCCAGGTCCGCCGCCTGCTCTTCCGTGGGCGTAGCCTGGATAAGCAACTCCTTGAACGTTTCGATCTGTTCCACGAACACCCGGACGTTGGGGAGTTTCACGCTGTCGTAGGCCGCGCTGTAGTCGTGGAACTGGATTCTCCCCAGGCCCTTGGTGGGGCCCTGGTCGAAGAGGAAGTCGTCGTTCTCCGGCCCATTTCTCTTGGGGATCTCGGGAAACTCCGCCGGGTTGAAGAAGTAGTTGCTCATGAACTTGATGATGAGCGCCATGTTGACGTGAACCGTGCCCTCCAGCTTGGGCAGGGCCCGGATGTCTCTGGCCGCCATCTCGAAAATGGTGTCCTTTTCGAAGCCCTTCGCGGAAATCACGTCCCAGAGATGGTTGATCACCTCCTCGCCCTGCGTGGTGACCTTCATCTTCACGATGGGGTTGTAGAGCAGATACCGCCTGTCCTCGGCGGATGCGGCGCGCATGTAGTCCGAAGCCCTCAGGGCAAAGAGCTTCATGGCCACCAGTCGGCAGTAGGCGTCGGAGAAGAGCTGCCTCACCTGCGCGAATTCGGTGACGTGCTTGCCGTAGAGAACCCGGTTGGAGGCGTGGTCGAGCGATTCGTAGAACGCGTGGGTGCAGATGCCGATCGAGGCCCAGCCGAGGTTGAACTTGCCCACATTGACCGTGTTGAGGGCGGCATCCCAGGCGTCCCGTCCTTTGGAGAGGATGTCCGCCTCGGCGATCGGGTAGTCGTGAAGGGCGTACTCCGCAACGAAGTTCTGGGAGTTGACCACGTTCTTCACGCACTCGTATTTTCCGTGCTTCGAGCCCACCACGAACCAGACGTAATCTTCACTGTCTGAATTCTTCCCGAGGGTGGACACCAGAGCCGCCTCGTTGGCATTTCCGATGTAGTACTTGCGGCCGTTCGCCTTGTAGGTGCCGTCCGACTGGGGGACGAGCGCCATCTCCGTGGAGTAGAGGTCTGCGCCGTGCTCCTTCTCGGAGAGTCCGAAGGCGAAGATGCCGCCCTCCCTGAGCAGCTGTGCGGTCTTCTCCTTCACCGCCTGGTTCTGACTCATCCAGATCGGGCCCAGGCCGAGGATGGTCACCTGCCAGGTGTACCAGTAGGCCAGTCCATAGAAGGCCAGGATCTCGTTGAACTCGCAGTTCCGGTAGGTGTCCCAGCGGGTGTCCCGGTCTCCGTCCCCGTAGGGCGCGGGGGTGAGGAGTGTGGCGAACAACCCCTCCTTCTCCTGAAACTCCAAAAAATCGGAGTACCACGACCTCTCATGGTCGTCCCTCTTGACCTTTCCCCGACCCTTGCCCTCGAAGAACGCAATCGTCTTGCGCATGATCTCTCGCGACTTCTGGTCGAGGTATTCGCGGTCGTGTTTCTTGGGATTCAGAAGAATCATCTCTCGTCCTTTCTCGGGAAGGCCTTCCTGTACCTTTCGAAAATCCGGCAGCTCGCCGGAGAGGATACCTGAAGAGATGGGGTTCTCAGCAACCGGGAGGCTCGTCGCCTCGAATCCGGGCGTAGGCCTGCAGCGCGCGCTCGGCGCTGGGAAAGCTCGGAATGTGGACTGCCGCCAGGGCGTGGGCAACGACCGGATCGCCGGTCCCAAACGAGACGTGGAGGATCGGCTTGGCCGCCGCCTGCGCCAGCCCGCCCATCGCCTCGATATTTCGCTTCCACCCCTCGGCCTGCACGGAGCTCCTGATCACCACGACCGCGTCTACTCCAGGGTCTTCGATGGTCGCCGCGAGCGCCTGGCGATACATCTCCGCGGCTCCTGCCAGCTGAAGCCCGATGTCCACGGGATTTCGCACACTGGTGCCGGCGCTGGGGACCACGCCACGCAGTCGCGCCTTCGTCTCCTCCGCGAGATCTGCCAGCTCCAGACCGGCCTCCTCGCAGGCGTCCGCGGCGGAGACCGCCGGCCCTCCCGGACCGGTGACGATGGCCATCTGGCCACCCGTCGGCCGCCCCAGGTGGCGCAGGGCCACGAGGATATCGAGCAGCTCGTCCAGATCGCGGACCTGGATTGCGCCGGCTTGGCGCAGCATGCCGGACCACACCTCCGCCTCTCCAGCGAGGGCACCGGTGTGGGAGTTGGCGGCCCTTGCGCCGGTCCGGGTGCGTCCCACCTTCCAGACGACCAGGTGTTTGCGGCGACCAGCAGCGGTGAGAGCGCGCCACAGGCGTCGGCCGTCCTTGGCGCCCTCGATGTAGGCAGCGATGATTTCGGTCTCGGGGTCCTCCGCCAGGTAGTCCAGGAAGTCCGAGGTCTCCAGGTCGGCCTGGTTGCCCACGCTGATCACCTTGCTGAAGGCGAGCCCTCGTTCTCCTCCGCTCCAGACCAGGCGATTGCAGAGCGACCCGCTCTGTGACACGAAGGCAATGGGGCCCTGCTCGGAGGGCATGTCCGGGAAGCTCCCCAGTCCACTCTTCGGGACGTAAACCCCCATGCAGTTCGGGCCCACCAGACGCAGCTGCCCACTGCGGACCGCGGCCATCAGCTCGGCCCCGCGCTCGCGACCTTCCTTCGTGCCCAGCTCGGAGAAGCCCGCCGTGAAGAGAATGGCCGCCTTCACGCCCTTCTCGGCGCACTCCCTCACTATCGGGGCCGCCAGCGCAGTGGGCACCACGACGATGGCCAGGTCCACCGCTTCCGGCAGGCTGGTCACCGACGGATAGCACCGCAGTCCCAGGATCTCCTGGGCGTTCGGGTTGACGGGATAGATGCGCCCTCGATAGCCGGGCTTGAGAAGAGCGCGCAGGAAGAGCTGCCCCGGGCGGGGGGATCGGGGAACCCCCACGACGGCCACCGACTCGGGCTCGAACAGGGCCTGGGCTGGAAGGCCGGCAACTCGTGCGGGCGGCTGATCCGAGGTGAAACGCATCGGCGATTGGGCCACATCCAGAAGAGCGAGAGCCGTGAGATCACGGTGTGGACATCATCGTGAGAGGGGCCCCGGGTGTCAACTCGTGACGCCGAGGATTTTTTGGGATGATCTGCTGAATCAAAGGGGCAAGCCGACCATGAAGGATTTCAGCGAGTACACCACCCTGGGTGCATCGGGGCTCGAGGCCGGGAAGATGGGGATCGGAGCGGACGCGGGCATTTCCGCTTCCGCACTCGACTGCGCTTTCGAGCGCGGGATCAACTACTTCTACTGGGGTTCGCGCAGACGTCCCGGGATGAAGGAGGCGATCAGGAAGCTGGCGCGGAGCCGACGCGAGAAGATGGTCATCGCCCTGCAGACCTATGACTATACAGGCCTCGCCCTCCGGCGGACGTTCATGCAGGGACTTCGAGCGCTCCAGATCGACTACGCGGATGTGATGATCCTGGGAAACCGGAACGGTCCCGTACCGCGGCGCATTCTGGACAAGGCGCTCGCATTGAAAGAGCAGGGATTGGTGAGACACCTCTGCGTGAGCGCCCACGACCGCCTGGCTTTCGGGCAGCACCTGGATTCGAAGATCTTCGACCTCATCATGGTGCGTTACAACGCCGCTCACCGCGGGGCCGAACAGGATGTATTCCCACTGCTGGGACAGGAGGGAAGGCCAGGTGTGCTCTGCTTCAACTCGACCCGATGGGGCCACCTCTTCGATCCGCGCTGGATCCCGCAGGGCGAGAAGCTGCCGAGACCAACCGATCTCTACCGGTACGTCCTCTCCAACCCAAGCATCGATATGGTCCTCACCGCTCCGCAGACGATGGAACAGCTCGAGGAGAACCTGAGGATGTTGGAGATGGGACCGGTTTCAGAAGAAGAGAGAGCGTGGCTCGAGAGAATCGGGGACCACGTGCACGCGCGGAGCCCGAGCGCCAACTTCGATTTCCTCTTCCAGGGGCGGGGACCTTCACGAAAGCGCTGACCCGCATCTCCCCGATCACGCGCGAAGGCGCCGATGCCTCCCTATCTCACAGTCGAGGATTTGACTGCCAGGAGGCGCCCTCGCTACCCTGGAGCGTTTCCCACCAAAGGAGTGTGGCGGCTCTCTCCGAGCCGCGAATCGTCTCATCCGTGAGCGTAGAGCCGACCGACGCCGCAGGTCCTCACCGGACTGAACCGCGCCGCACCGCGGCGATCTTCGGCAACGTGGCGGTGGGCAAGTCGGTCCTCTGCGAGCAGATCTGCTCCAGCACTGGTCGCTGTACCCTCTCGCTTGCGGGCGCCGAGGTCGAGGTTCCGGTGGGCAGGCTGCACCGCGGCTTGTTCACCCGCTCGCCGGACGGGACCAGAGTCATCGACGCTCCCGGGATCCACTCCGTCTTCTCTCGCAGCGAGGACGGAATGCTCTGTCGCCAGCTCCTGCTCTCCGAGGAGCTCGACGCGATCGTGCAGGTGCTCGATGCGAAGAATCTGCGCCGCTCGCTGGTCATCGCCCTCCAATTGGCCGAATTCGAGCTCCCCACCGTCTTCGCCCTGAACATGATGGACATGGCCCAGGCCCGGGGCATCGAGATTTCGGCCGACGCGCTCGAAGGCCAGCTGGGCGCCCCAGTCCTCCCTACGGTGGCACTGGAACGGCGCGGTGTCAGTGAGCTACCGGCCCTGCTGGACAGGGCGGAGATCCCCAGGCACACCGTCACCTTCTCCGGGCCAATCGAGGACACCTTGGGCCTCTTCTCCCGACTCCTGGCCGGTGCTGCGATCCCGGCCAGGGCCCTCGCCATCCTGCTGCTGGCCGAGGCACCGGCGGCACGGCAGTACGTGGAGGAGCACTTCGGCAGAGGGATGGTCGACCAGGTCGACCGTCTAGTCTCGTCGCTTCAGCGGGAAATCGGCCGCCCGCTCGACGTGGTGGTGACGGAGCGCTACGCGGCGACAGCGGACCGAATCGTGCGCGAGACCCAGCGGGTTTACCAGCGCTCTCCGCTCTTCATGACGCGATTGGGGCTCTGGTCCCAGCAGCTCTCGACCGGCATACCGCTCGCGCTGGCGATTCTCTTCGCGATGTACCTCTTCGTCGGATCCTTCGGCGCCACCTACCTGGTGGATCTGCTCAACAACAGGATCTTCGCCGGGATCCTCACGCCCCTCTTCGTAAGAATCGTCGAGCCGATTCCGTCGGCGTTCGTCCGCGAGGCCCTCGTCGATCCGGACTTCGGTGTGCTCACTACCGGCCTGTTCCTCGCCTTCGGGATCGTGATGCCGGTGATGCTCTGCTTCTACCTCTTCTTCGGGATTCTCGAGGAGTCCGGCTACCTGCCCCGCTTCTCGGTGCTCCTGCACCGGATGATGAAGAGGATCGGACTCAACGGCAAAGGAGTCATCCCCCTGGTGATGGGATTCTCCTGTGTGACCATGGCGCTGCTCACCACACGCATGCTCGACTCGCGCAAGGAACGCCTGATCGCCAGTCTGATTCTGACCATGGCGCTCCCCTGTGCGCCACTGATTGCGGTGATGTTCATCATCCTGGCCAGAATGCCCTGGTACGCCAGCGCCTTCGTCTTCGGCTTCCTTCTCGTGCAGACCATCCTCGTCGGAGTGCTGGCCGACCGATTCATCTCCGGCGGACACGCGGAGCTGATGCTCGAGCTCCCGCCCATGCGGGCGCCGGGAACGCGGAGCATCCTGGTCACGACCTGGCGGCGGACCTGGGCCTTCATGAAGGAGGCCGTGCCGCTCTTCCTTCTCGCAGCGTTCCTGGTCTTCGTCTTCCACTACGTGGGGGGCCTACGCCTGCTGGAAGAAGCCACCCGCCCGCTCATGAGTGGGCTGCTAGGACTTCCGGAGTCTTCGGTGCGGGTCTTCATGAAGACGATCATTCGGCGCGAGGCCGGAGCCGTGGAACTGGATCTGCTGAGGGCCGACTTCAGCAATCTGCAGCTGGTGGTCACGCTGCTCACCATGACGTTGCTCATCCCCTGCGTCAACACGATGGTGGTCCTCTTCAAGGAGCGCGGAGCACACGTCGCCGGCACCATTCTGGCGGGCGTCTTCGTCTACGCTCTGCTCGGCGGCGGTCTGGTAAACCACGCCTGCCGGGCCCTGGGAATCAGCTTCGGATAGCCAGCGAGGAGTCGACCGATGATCCCGCGACAGAAGGTGGAAGAGATCCTCGAGGCGATCTGGAAGGCGGATGAGGCCGGCGAGTTCGCGCTCAGCGCCGTGCGCAGACATTGTCCCGAGGAGATCTCTGACGCGAATCTTCAGGATCTCGAGGCCGAAGGCCTGGTGATCCGGCAGGGCGAGCGGATCCTCTTCACTGCGGAGGGCAAGGAGCAGGCCCAAGGCGTGATCCGCCGCCACCGTCTCACCGAGAGCCTGCTCACCTACGTGCTCGGACTGCCGGAGGAGAAGGCGGACGCGATTGCCTGCGAGATGGAGCACGCGCTGCCACCAGAGATGGAGCGCAGCATCTGCACGCTCCTCGGCCATCCCCCTTTCAGTCCGACGGGCAAACCGATCCCGCCGGGTGAGGACTGCCTGGAGAAGCTGAGCTCCGTCGACGCGGCGATCGTGAACCTGTGCGAGCTGAGCCCCGGCGAACAGGGTCGCGTCGCCTACATCCGCCCGAAGAACCACGCCCGGCTGCACCGCCTGACCGGCTTCGGCATCGTGCCGGGCGTAACCGTCAAGCTCCACCAGACCTATCCCGCCTTCTGCCTCAAGTTCGAGGAGACCGAGCTCGCCATCGACCCGGACGTGGCCGAGGACATCTTCGTCAGCAGGATCGACCCGGCAGGGAGCGAGTAGGCTCAGTTCACCTACCCGTCGCGCGGGGCTGGAAGCGGCCGCAGGTCATCTCGGGAGTAACGAGCTGCTGGTGGATCCGGCAAAGGCCCTGATCGCCGCGGCTCTCTCCCTGACCCGAGCTCAAGATCAGAATCCCCGGCAAGGCGCTCTCGAACTCGGCCGCATCCTGGATGAGGTACATACACCCGGCGCAAGTACCCTCCCCGGTCCGGCTCTTCGCCGCGCTCATTGAAGGGCCCGCCAGTACTCGACGAAGACCTTCGTGGTGAGAATGTAGCCCAGCGGCACGTTGACGAGGACGCCGATGGTGAAGGCCCAGAAGGGCTTCAGTCCAAACTTGGCCAGCTCCTTGAACCGGGTGGAGAGTCCGATGCAGAGGAAACAGAGCACGAAGGCCCAGGAGCGCAGCTTCTTGATGGGAACGATCACCAGGGCGCGAAGCTGGCTCTCGGACCAGTCGGACTCGACGTGAAGGTTCTTCAAGGCCCACCTCTGCTCCTCATCGGCATTGGCCGTGAGATTGTTCAGCTCCTCCAGCGACATCTTCCCCTCGAACGTGATCACCCCGTCCGCCGCGTCGTAGGCAAACCTTTCGACGAGAGCGGCTGGAGGCTGGAAGTCGGAGAAGTCCGCATCGTACGCGTACTTCTGGGCCTTGGACTTGAAGGTGCCCGAGACTGGTGCCTCGCCCACGTAATCCGCTGGAGGGCTGGCCGCGATCAAGCTCATGATGACCGAGGCCGCGAAGAAGCCGATCACGAACTTGGGGAACCTCTCCCATATCACCGAGATGCCGACCTGGCCCTGGGGACCGTCTCCCGTTTGCGACTTCTTCTCCCAGAAGGTCACCGAGACGATGGAAAGCACGAAGGCCCAGATACCGATCCAGATGTCCCGCCCGATCACCTTCATCAGCGTGAAGGCGTGGATCGGTGCGTCCCCGTGATCGGTAGCCAACTCCGCCACCACGGCAAAGCCGGCCGCGTCCGCGTATTCCGAAGTCCCCACCCAGGCCCCCGCCTCACCCGGGGAGATGTGGTACCACTGGGTGATGGCACCACCGTCCGCAGGGATCATCCACTTGGTGAGAAGGGCCAGAATGAAGATCATCACGATCGCCCAGACCGATACCACCGCGATGCCGACGGCGATGTGGTCCTTGTCGGCCTTGACAGCTCCGCCAACCGCGATGGAACCGGACACGCCACAAACGGCACCGCCCGTACCCAGGACCGCGCCAAAGCGCGGGTCGAGGTCGAATATCCTGGTGGCCGCCAGATAGATCACCAGCCAGGTGACGATCGACACGATGGTCGCCTGCACGAAGGCAATGGGACCGGCTTCGGCGATCAAGGTGAGCGGCAGCGTAGCGCCGAGGAGCACGATTCCGGTCTTGATGTAGTACTCGGTGCGCAGCGCGGTCTTGAACCACTCTGGCGCGGCCTTGATGTTGCCGATGACGAGGCCGACCACCAGGGCCAGAAGAGGAGCCCCCAGATCCATCTTCTTCACCACAGACCATCCGGCCAGGTAGAAGATGGCGAGCGAGCCCAGGAAGAGGATCGTGTACCCGAGCAGGAACTCGCGCAGATTCCGCCCCATGATTCTCATGCTGATGGCGAAGACCAGGCCGAAGCCGAGGAAGATCGCGACGAATGCAGAGAAGTGTTCGCCCAGGTCGGCGGCCAACTGGCCCAGGTCGGACCAGGTGCCCGGAGTGACCGCCCACGGCTTGAGAGTACCCCCGGCCCAGAAGAAGCCCACCGAGAGAGCGATCACGATCATCCCGAGCCAGATGGCCCAGTAGTCCTCGGTCTTGAGCAGATTCAAGCCCTTCGAAGAGCCCTGGTTCATCGGTACCCTCCCGTCTCGAAGGAGTTACCATGAAGCGGTTTATTCCCCTGAAACCGATCGAAATCCCCGGGAGACCACTGTTTCGCAGCCCACAGTATACGAGGAGAGATCGAGATGCGCAGGACAATCCGACGCCATCCAGGAGAATGAAGCCATGACGCAGCTAGCGGATTACATGCCGATCTTGAATCGACAGATGGCCAAGGGAGATTACCTGCCGCACTACCACGAGCGGGAAATCACCCAGCCGGTGGACCTCTGCGACGAGAAGGGCGGGCTCAATCCGGACGCCGTCGGTTGGTCGCGCTCCCCGCTGATCCGAGCCAACCTGACGGGACACTGGCCCCGAAAGAAGAAGTGGAACATGTGGAACTGGATCAGCCCGGAGTTCGTGTTCTCGACCACACTGGCCGACATCGACTACGCGGCGTTCTGCTCGATGTCGTTCACCGACTTCAAGACCGGAGAGCACCTCTCGCGCATGTCCCTCACCTTTCCCCATGGTTTCGAGATGCCGGAGCACGTCGAGAGAAGCGTGAGCTTCGAGGGCCGGGACATGGCGTACTCGAATGTCCATCGGGACGGCGGCATGAAGGTCGACTTCAGCGGCCAGGCCAAGACCGGAGAGAAGATCCTGGCCGACTTCCTGGTCCAGAAACCGGAGGGACACGAGAGCCTCGACATCGTGGTGCCGTGGAGCTCCGAGCGCTTTCAGATGAACTCCAAGCACAATACGCTGCCCTGCGAGGGCCAGGTCACCGTGGGCGGGAGGCGCTACGTGATGGACCCGGCCGAGTGCCACGGCGTGCTGGACTTCGGGCGGGGCATGTGGCCATACCGGTCCTTCTGGAACTGGGGGGTCTGCACCGGCGTTCAGGACGGCGACCTGATCGGCGTCAACATGGGCGCCAAGTGGACCACCGGCACCGGGTCGAACGAGAACGGAATCTGCGTGAACGGTCGGCTCTACAAGGTGATGGAGGATCTCCGCTGGAGCTACGATCCGAGCGACTGGATGAAGCCATGGCGTGTCCGCTCGAACCACTCCGACACGATCGATCTGACTCTCCATCCCATCGTGGTGAACAGCTCGCAGCTCAACCTCGGTGTCATCCGCACCGGGGGCGCCTGCCCCTTCGGCCACTGGAGAGGAACCATCCGGTTCGACGGCAACACCGTCGAGATCGATGGACTGATCGGCTGGGTGGAGGAGTTCGCGCACCGGTGGTGAACGGCCCTCCCAGCATCATCTGCGCAGGACTCGCGGTGATGGATCAGATCTATAGCGTCGAGCGGCTGCCCGAAGCGCCGAGAAAGCACTTCGCCACGGGCTTTCGGGAAGTCGGGGGCGGTCCGGCGGCGAGCGCCGCGGTGGCCATCGCCCGCCTCGGCGGAGAGGCCCGACTCTGGTCGAGAGTCGGCGACGACCCCGTCGGAGATCGCATCGTTCGCGAGTTGGAGCAGGAGGGTGTGGCCGTGGCCGCTATCAAGCGTGTCCCCGGTGCGCGATCCGGCTGCTCCGCCATCCTCGTCGACGCCCGCGGCGAGCGCATGATCGTGAACTTCCGGGGTGATCGCATGGATCCGGATCCGAGCTGGCTGCCATTGTCCGAGATCCGCGGGGCAGGCGCCCTGCTGGGCGATCTCAGGTGGCCCGAGGGATCGGCGCGGGCGCTGGCCGAGGCGCGCCGTCTCGGCATCCCGGCGCTCCTCGACGCCGATGCGGCCTCCGGACGCGAAGGCACCGAGGCCCTGGCGGCCGCCAGCCACATCCTCTTCTCCAGCCAGGGTCTGGCGGAATTCACCGGGCTCACCGAGACCGAGGGTGCGCTTCGCCTCGCCGCGTCCCGAACGGGCGCCTGGGTCGGTGTCTCGGCGGGCCAGGCCGGCGTCTACTGGATGGAGGGAGAGCAGCTGCGCCACCTGCCCTCCTTCGCGCTCGATGTCGTCGACACGCTCGGGGCAGGCGACGTACTCCACGGCGCTTTCGCGCTCGCGCTCGCCCGGGGCGAGCGCGTCGATCACGCGCTCGGCTTCGCCTGCGCCGCCGCGGCGATCAAGTGCACCCGGCCCGGCGGGCGCACCGGGGCACCCCATGCGAACGAGGTGGCGGCGTTTCTCGAAGAGCGTGCGGACGCAGCAAAAAACTGACACGAGAGAGGGGGACTGTCCCGTGAATCCGCGACCCGTGGTCGGTGTGATGGCGCTGGCGCGTGCCACGTTCGACGTGGTCCATGCGGAGGAGACGGCATCGCGCGCCTTCGCCACGCTCGATGCGCTCGACGCCGAGATCGTGGGTCCCCGTTCGCTCCTCTTCGACGACGACGCGGCGCGGCGCGCGTTGGCGGTGCTGAAGCAGAAGCGACTCGATCTCCTGCTGATCCTGCAGGTGACCTTTACCGATGCCGGTATCACCAAGCGGATCGCCGAGGAGATCGGCGCGCGACTGGCACTGTGGGCCTTCCCTGAGTCCCGGAGCGGCGGAAGGCTGCGCCTCAACTCGCTCTGCGGCGTCAATCTCGCCGCCCATGCGCTGGCGAAGGCAGCGCACGGCTACAGCTGGGTCCACTGCGCGCCGGATGCGCCGCAGGCCGCGGCGCAGATCGAGCGCCTCCTGGAGCTTCCGCCCCACGGTCCGCCCCGCGCCGAGGCGATCCCCGCGCGCGAGGCGCCACGCTCCGAGATCGTCGCATCGCGGGCCGAAAGGGCGCTCGAGCAGTTGGCGGGCGTGCGCGTGGGCCTGGTGGGTGAAGCACCGGGAGGCTTCGACACCTGCGACTTCGACGAAGACCTGCTGGAGGAACTGCTCGGCGTCCACCTGGAGCGCTTCTCTCTGGACGAGGTCTTTCGAGCCGCCCGGGCGCAGTCAACGCAGAGCGTCGCGGAGTCGCGTAAGCGAGTCGAGGCCGAGCTGGCGGGAACGCGGGAGCTCGATCCCGCACCACTGGAACGGAGCCTTCGCGTCTTCGGTGCATTCTCGGATCTCACGCGGGAGCGCGCGCTCTCCGCTCTGGCCGTCCGCTGCTGGCCGGAGTTCTTCACCGCCTACGGCTGCGCCGCTTGCGGGCCGATGGCGATGACGACCGAGAGAGGAGTACCCTGCGCCTGCGAGGCCGACGTCTACGGCGCCGTGACCAGCCTGTTGCTGCAGACAATCACGGACGCACCTCCCTTCATGGCCGACCTCGTCGACGTGGATCGGGAGGGAGACAGCGCCGTGGTCTGGCATTGCGGGCTGGCTCCCGTCTCGATGGCCGACCCGGACGAGAGGCCGCGCGCCGGCATCCACTCCAACCGCCGGATGCCGCTCCTGGCTGAGTTCGCGCTCGCGCCCGGCCGCGTGACGCTCGCGCGACTCACCCAGTCGCGAGGCCTGCTGCGCCTCGTGATCGCCGGCGGCGAGATGCTAAAGGCGCCGCAGAGCTTCTCGGGAACCTCGGGAGTGCTTCGCTTCGATCGGCCCGCCGGCGACGTGCTCGACAGGATCCTGGGAGAGGGCATCGAGCATCACTACAGCCTCGCATACGGCGACTGCCGCGCCGAGCTGCGGGCCATCGCCGAGATGCTCTCCCTCCCGCTCCTGGAGCTCGCTTGAGCGGGGACGTTGTTGAACGTTCAACTTTTCGGATCCGCCCAAAAGTTGAACGTTCAACAACGTCCCCGTTTCGCTAGCCCTCGAACGGCAGCTCCCGGATGTCCTTTCGGAAGGAGGGGAATCGGTCGCAACCGTCCTTCGTCACGACGACGTAATCCTCGTTCCCGAACACCTGCGGAATGATCTGGGAGAGATCCGCGCTCTTGAGGCTCGTGCCCGTCCAGTCGACCACCCAGACCTCCACGGCGATCACCATCCCCTCTTCGAACACCGACTCTTCCTCTTCGGCGATCATCGGGGGCTCTTGGGGATTCAACCCGACCCCGTGCCCCGCCATCTCGATGGTCGACCCCATCCCCTCTGCTTCGAGCGCTTCTTCGATGACCTGCAGCAGGTGTTGGGTCTGGACGCCGGGCTTGATCGCGGCGATGGCCGCGGCCTGTGCCTGGTCGACCCCCTCGGCCCTGCGGCGGGCCTCGTCCGGAAGGGGACCGATCTGGAAACACCGGCAACAGCTGCCCCAATAGCCCTTGTAGGTCGGCAGCGGCTCGAAGACCAGGCGGTCGCCGACCGACAGCGTCACCTCGTCGTAGAAGGAGGGCGTATCGGGCATCGGAATCCGACGGGAAGACGCCGTAGCGATCGGCGGACCACAGTCCTCCGTCTTCTCGAGAATCCAATTCCTGAGCATTCTCCCCGCGTCCCGCTCCGTCATCCCCAGTCTGAAGTTGGCCGTCATCTCCCCATAGGCGTACACGATGGCCTGGGTGGCCTTCCTGAGTGCCTCCACTTCGGCGGCCGACTTGATGGTGCGGCACTTCCAGATGAGATCGCACCCGTCGACGAAGGTGGCCTGATCGAGCTCGCTTCGGAGACGGTCGATGTCGGTGATCGGGCGAATGATGCCCATCCCCCCGAGCCATCCCGATTCCAGACCGAGCCTGCCCCGCCCGCAGCCCAGTTCCTTGACCGCATCCGCGACATCGACGGGAACCTGCCGGATGTTCTTGGTGATGTGCGGCTTGGGCAGCAGCCGGATGTCGTCGAGGTAGGTGTATCCCTGTGCCACTCCACTGAAGAAGTCGGGAACGATGATGACGGGATCCCTCTCGAGAGGAAGGAGATAAACCGCTGGCTGGATGGTCATACAACTCCAGTGGAGGGAGTGGAATCCGGTGAAGTAGCGGACGTTCCCGGGGTCCCAGAGCACCAGCATGTCGAGCTTCTGCTCGGCCATGTACTCCCTGGCCCGTCGCACGCGATCCTCGTACTCGCTTCGCGGGAAGTCCGCGTACAGGGGGGTATCCCAGATCCGCTTCTCTTGCTTCTGCAACATGACATCTCCTCCTCCGACCATTGAAGGACAGGCGCCTCGGAGGGTCAAGTCGGACCGTGGCTCGATCCGTCGACGAGCCACCAAGGGATCCGGCGTTCGCGGGAGCGCTACCCCGCGGAAATCCCAGCGTGTAGAATACTCGCGGGAGGAATCACTCGTGCGGCTCAGCCTCTCTTTCATGGGGATCTCCCCGATCGAGTCGACGCTGCCGGCCGTTCGCGCGGCCGAGCGGTTCGGTCTAGACGGCATCTGGTCCGCCGAGCACATCGGCTTTCACGATGCCATCGTCCCGAGCGCCCTCTACCTTCGGGAAACCGAGCGGCTCGAGGTCGCTGTGGTCGGCATCTCCATCGCCGGTCGCCACCCGGGCCTGATCGCGATGGAGCTCTCCTCGCTGGCGGAGCTCGGTCCCGGGCGGGTCCGCGTCCAGGTCGGCACGGGCGATCCCTCGCTCGTCGCGAAGCTCGGCAAGGAGATCGCGCACCCGGCCCGCTCGACCCAAGAGCTGGTTCACGCGCTGCGAGGCGCCCTCGCCGGAGACGAGATGAACGTCGAGCACCCCGGCTACGCGTTCCGCGGCTTCAAGGTGAATCCGCTGGCGCCGCCACCGCCGGTGGACGTGATGGCGGTCCGGCCGCTGATGGTGCGCACCGCGGCACGCGTGGGTGACGGGCTCTCGATCAGCATGGCCGCGTCGCAGGCCTACCTCGGCGAGACGGTGCGCGACGTCGAACGCGAGCTCGCCGCCCAGGGCCGCGATCGCGCCAGCTTCCGCATCAGCGCCGTCGTGCTGGGCGTGGTCAGCGAGGATCTCGATACGGCCCGCATGGCTGCAGCGCCCCTCTTCTCCATCTTCGATCCGGCAATGCTCGAGTACCTCGCGCGCGGCGTCATCGAGCCGGGAGCGCTCATCGAATCGGTGGAGGCGGGGGGAACGCCTGCTGCCATGCAGATCCTCACGCCGGAGGTCGTCGAGGGAATCGCACTGATAGCGACCCCGGACCAGCTCGGCGGTGCGCTCGAGCGGTACGCGGCGACCGGGATCGACGAGCTCGCGGTGTCGATCTTCGCCGCGCCGGAGGAGCAGCCCGCGATCGTGGAGCAGCTCGCTGCGGCGCGCCCGGCACACGGGGGCACGAGCTGAATCTTTCTCTAGTGCCGCCAGGTGAACCCGATCATCGCGATCTGGCCGCTGATGCTGTAGCGGCCCGGAAGGATCAGGGCCTCATCAGCCGAGATGTTGCGACTGCCTCTGAACGCATGCCCGCCCATGAAGTCGAGTGACCAGCGGTCGAAGTTCAGGCTGAATCCGACAGCCACGCGGGTGTCCTCGGCGTCGTAGACGAGCGGCGAGACCCCCTTCTCGCCTACGATCGCGTTGGAGTGCCCGGCGCCCAGGCGAAGCGTGAGGAAATCGGTCCAGACATACTCCAGACTCGCGCTGACCAGCCACTCGTCCTTCGCCCTCGGAACGAATGGTGAGTCCGCAAACTCCGTCTCCTCGAACTCGATCATCGAATCGCCGAAGGAGCTGCTGTCGGTCCATCGAACCGCCAGGGATGCGATCACCCGTTCTCCCAGGCGCTTGCTCACGCCGGCAAAGACCTGAGCGGGCATCTCCAGCTCCAGGTCGATGTCCTGACGGCCTCCCCCGAACGGCATGCTTCCATCCATCCACACTCTCCCCGGAGTGCGTACGCCGAGGCCCACCGCGAGTCCGTCGCGGGGCTCCCAGCGCAGGCCGAGCATGCCCTGAACTCCGGGGCCCTTGAGCTTGTACTTGAAACGGAGCCCACCGAGGGTGTACCGCATCCGCGAGAGACCGAAGAGGGGCGTGATGGCGGCGCCCAGAGACAGCCGGTCGTTGACGCGGTATGCCATCCCAGCACCAAAGGTCATAATCCCCGCTTCGCTGAAGAAGCGGTTCTCCACCCCTGCTGCCGGGTCGGCGTCGAAGTCGAACTTGTTGCCGACACTCCCATAGATGGCGAATCCATAGCTCCAGGAGCCCTTCCCCGGCACGACGAGCCCGACCCCCGGCGAAAGCACGAAGACGGGGTTGGTCTCGTCGTAGGCCGATGGCGCCGAGGCATTGACTCGAGTATCTGCAAACGAGAAGGCGTTGGAGGCATCGACGGTCGTCTCTTCGAACAAGGTGAGGCCGGCCGGGTTGGAGAACATGGCTGCACTCGGTGTCCTCGGCTCCGCCACGGTGGAGCCGCTGAGCGCGGTGTCGGGAGCACCGGCGCTCGAGGCGAGCAACTGAGAGGCGGCGCAAGGCGAAGCGAAGATCAGGGCGGCGGTGGCGAAGAGAAGCAGGCCGATGCTCGATTCCAGCCATGCTGAACGGAAACCTCCTCGTCGAAGCCGAGAAGGGCTCCTGGCACCTATGTCCGCCGGGCGCCGCGTCGGCATCGACTGCAAGAACCGTGAGCGGGTTCTTCCGATCATGCAACTGCTCCCTCTTCTTCGCTGCAGCGGGCTCGCGGCGTGCGCGAATATAGCGATTTTCTCCGACGCTCAATCCTCTCCACTTCGCACGCGACGAACCGTCCGCAACGTGTCATGATATCGGGTAGAGTCAGCTGAGGAGGCGAAGCCATGAACGAATTCCTGCTCGACGAACGCGCACGAGCCGTTCAGAGCGAGGCGCGAGAATTCGTGAAGAACGAGGTCGATCCCGAGTATCTGCGGCGCATGGATCGGGATGAGATCCGCTACCCGCGCGAGCTCTACGAGCTATACGCAAAGCACCGCCTCCTGGGACTGCGCTTTCCGGAGGAATACGGAGGCCGGGGGATGGATTGGGTGGCCGAATGTGCAGCCATGGAGCCGATCGGCGCGCTGGGGATCGCCGCTGGCTGCTCCTTCGTGATGCCCTCCATCGTGGGTGAGGCTATCCATACTTTCGGTACCGAGGATCAGAAGCGGAGATATCTCCAGCCGATGCTGGAAGGCCGGAAGGTGGCCGCGGAGGCGCTGACAGAGCCCCGCGGCGGATCCGACTTTTTCGGCGCCTCGAGCCGGGCCGAAGACAAGGGGGACCATTTCCTGGTTCGAGGCGTGAAGCGATTCATCGTCGGCGCCGAGGGAGCGGACTTCTTCCTCGCCTACGTTCGGACCAACATGGCCGACGACGCCCCGCCTCACCAACGCATCAGTACCCTGATCATCGACCGCGGTCCGGGCGTGGAGGTCAAGTACCTCTACGGCCTGATGGGAGCGCGGGGTGGGGGGACCGGCCGCGTCGTCTTTCGCGATGTCGAGGTGCCCAAGGCCAACGTCGTCGGCTCCCTTCACGGCGGGGCCGCGGTCTTCAACCGGATGATGATCCCCGAACGCCTGTGCAGCGCGGCTCCTTGCACGGGCGCGATGAAGGCCTGCCTGGATGTCGCCATGAACTACGCGGACCGCCGAAAGGCCTTCGGACGGCCCATCCGGAAGTTTCAAGCGGTGAGCTTCATGATCGCCAAGGCCCAGGTTCTCCTCGACGCCAGCCGCGCAATGATCTATCAGGCCGCGCGAGCCGCGGATTCCGAGGTTCCGTCGGTGCGGCGCATCGTTTCGGAGACCAAGAAGTTCGTCACCGAAGCCGCCTGGGACGCCACGAATCTCGCCATGCAGATCACCGGCGGGATCGGCTACACGGATGTGTATCCGATCGAGCGCGCCGTTCGGGATACGCGCCTGGCCCAGATCTGGACTGGCACGAACGAGATCATGAGCGCGATGATCCAGCACGATCTGTACGACGAGTTCCGCGCCGAGCGAGGTCTATACAGAGACTTCGAACAGGACGCCATGCATGCGGACGATTCCGAGAAGATCTTCGACGACGATGACATGTGGAAGGTCTACGAGGCCAACGCCTGAGGATTTCGCCACCACCTATTTGCAGGCGAGGATGGCTCTCTTCACCAGTGTCTTGGCGATCTGAACCATGTAGCCGTTGTGAGGCATCGGCCTGGCGGACGACACCGCAGCCACACCCGCGGCTTCCGCGTGACTCTCGTTCATGGCCTTGCCCACGATGCTCTCCTCAGCCTCGATCGCGCGATGGGGTATGACGTCGACCGCGTTGAGGCAGATTCTGGCGGCAACCGCCCTGCCGCCTGAACTCGTGATCCTGGCGGCGCAGTTCACGATGGGGAAGTCGACGGATTTCCTGATCGCGAACTTCTCGAATGCGCTCTTCGTGCCGGCGGCGGGCGTCGGTATCTGGATCCCGGTCACGATCTCGTCGTCGTCCAGGACCGTTGTCTTGCCGACACCCACCGCGAAGAAGTTCTCGGCCTCGACCGTTCGCTTCGACGTCTCGATCGCGGCACCCAGCGCTATCAATGCGGGTGCCGTGTCGCTCGGGTGCACCGCGTAGCAGCCCTCGTCCACGGTGCCTCCGAAGATGGAGTGATATCGGTTATCGCCATCGATGGCGTAGCACCTTCCGCCACCCTTCTTGAGGCACGGGAACCTGTTGTCGGGGCTCCTGTAGTACCAGCACCTGACATCCTGGCAGATGTTGCCGCCGAGGGTCCCCATCTCCCGCAGGTGCGGCGAGGCCGTTCTGCACGCTGCCTCGGCCAGGGCGGCATACCGGCAGCCGATGGCCGGATGGCTGGCGATGTCCTCGAGCCTGGTCAAGGCACCGATCGTCAACACGCCGCCCTCTTCGTTGATGAAATCCAGGCCGGGGATGGTCTTGAGATTGACGATAGCCTCCGGATACCGAGGCAGTATCCTGTCCTTCATCTTGCCCAGCAGGTCCGTCCCTCCCGCAATGGCGCTGGCGCCCTCGCCATATCGCCTGAGGTGCGAGACCGCTTCGTCTACCGTCAATGCGTCGATGTGTGCGAATCTCTTCACGCGCCGCTCCGGGCTCTCACCTCTCTAGACCTTGCCCAGCGCCCCGAGGACCTTGTCCGGGGTGATGGGATAATCATCGATCCAGACGCCGGTGGCGTTGTAGACGGCAGGTCCCAGAAGTGCCGGCACCACCGTGGCGACATCCTCACCGATGCCGACGACTCCGTAGGGCCCGTAGCCCATGCCGCTCTCCACCAGGATGGTGTCGACGAGACCGACGTCGAGCATGGTGGCGATCTTGTAGTCGATGAGATTGCCGTTGAGCATGACGCCGGTCACGGGGTCATGGACGACCTCCTCGCTCTTCGCCCTGCCGACGCCCATATAGGTGCCGCCGTACTGCTGACCTTCACACGAGCCGCGGTTGATCACCTTGCCCACATCATTGACATTGACCACCTTCGTCACCTCGACTTCGCCCGTCTCTGTATCGACCTCCACTTCCATGAAATGAGCCTGCCTGCAGAAGCGCGGCCTGGGCTGATCGGGGCTGTAGGCTCCCGTCTGGATGTGGTAGCCGAATGCGAAGAGGGGTGCCGAGAAGGGAGTCTTCCCTCCCACGGTTTCGTGGGAGCTCAGAGGCCCTGCAGCTCCTGAAGGCCCTACGAAGTCCGCCAGCGTTCTCTTCTTCGATGGATCTGCCTTCAGGTAGATGACGCTATCCTTGATGTCCAGCTCTTCGGGCCTGGTGTCGGGGAAGGCTGGAGGCAAGCTGCCTCGCTGCGTCTTCCCGATCGGGCTGCTGGCAGCCTCGAGGATCTTCTGCTTCAGGATCCTGGCGGCATGCCTGATCGCGAATCCGTTCACGGACATGTTGGTGGACGAATCGGGCGTCATCCTGAAGAAACCCGCGTCGATTTGCGGGTTGTAGTAGACGTCTTCCAGGCGCATCCCCAGCTCGTCGGCAGCGATCTGGCAGTAGGAATTCTCGGCGTCGACGCCATTGTCGCAGCCCATGCTCAGGATGCTCGCCGTCCCATCGTTGCGCTCGATGCGAATGGCCATCTCGCTCGATCCCGCGGAATCGTCCCACTCGTGTGCCCAGGTGAAGGCGAGACCGTGCATTCTGCCGCTTCGGAGCCGCTTCGTGCCCGGGGGATGCCACCTGTGATCCCAGTCCATGGCGGCCTTGCCCTTCTCCACGCATTCCCTGAGGCTGTCTCTGACCTGGAATCCCCGCTCGACCTTGCGGGCGTCGAGCCAGGTCATGTCATGACCATCGGCGCCATCGTTCCTGAGGGCCACTTCTATGGGATCGAGGCCCAGCTCAGCAGCCACATGGTCGAAGACGAGGGTCTGACTGTGGGTGTTGGCGTTCTGTTCACATCGTGTCGGAACGTTGGGGCCCTTGTTGGTCAGCACCACCAGCAGCTTCCCGTAGATGTTGGGAATCCTGGTGTTCTCGACCAAGTGTTTGAGAAAGTGAAAGACCGGCCATTGCTGATTGGCCAATACCGCCCTCCCCTCGACGGCCGTAATCGTTCCGTCTACCTTGGCGCCCACTTTGAACTGATAGAACCCCTCATCCATTTCGCCGCCGAAGAAATCCTCCCTTCGGGTGAAGGTCCACTTCACGGGTCTGCTGGTTCTTCTGGCCAGCACGGCGGCGCAGTAGTGGCCCGCCATGTTCCAGCCAACCTGGCTCCACCCTCCAAAGCTCGCGCCCTGATAGGGGCAATGCATCTGGATCTTGTTCATGGGGATGCCCCCGAACCAGGAGGCGATGACGCGTTTCGCAATATGGGGCCGCTGCTGCTTGACCCAGACCTCGGGGCAGTCGCCATTCCACCGCCACACACCGCAGGGTCGCTCTGGAGCGGCCCAGGTATGAAGGCGCCGTCTCGACTCGAACTCGATGATTCGATCCGCCTCCGAGAATCCCCGCTCCACGTCACCCAGCTCTATGACATCGAAGAGATCCTCGTTGAAGTAATTTCCGCTGGGTAGAAGCTCAGGGGCTGCCAGGGGAGCGTCGGGTTCCAGGGCCGCCTCCGGGTCCAGCACGAAGGGACGCTTCTCCCATTCCGTCTCGATCAGCGCCAGGGCCTGCTCGGCGATCGCCTCGGTGTCGGCCGCAACCGCGGCCCCCACTTCCTGTCCCTGGAAGCGGGCGATCCGCGGGATGACCGGCTCCATCGACGGGACGTGTCCGCCCAGGTCTGCGGTCCTTGGTAGCTCCGGATCGTCGTATCTGAGGATGGCCCTGACACCCGGCAATGCCTCCGCCCTGCTCGTATCCATGCTCTTGATCTCCGCGTGAGGATGTGGCGACGTGAGGAACCTCAGGTAGAGCATCCCGGGCAGCTGGATGTCCATGGTGTACCGCGCGCTTCCGCTGGCCTTGTGGACGCCGTCGATGCGGCGCGCGATGCGCTTGCCGACGTGCTTGTACTCCCCGAGCGGATAGGCGTCCGCTCGGAGATTGTCGAACATCTCCTCCATCTTCTTCGTCTCGTCACTGCTCATCCTGCTTCGCCCCCTCACGGTCTCTCTGCAGCTTCGAGTACCGCCTTGGAATGTTGAGGATACGTGCCGCAGCGACACAGGTTGCCGGCTAGAGCTTCCTTGATCTGGTCTTCGGTCGGACTGGGGTTCCTGCGGAGGAGTGCCTTCGCAGCGACGACGAATCCCGGTGTGCAGTAGCCGCACTGCATCGCGTGGTGCTCGGCGTATTTCTCGATGAGCAAGGGATTGGTCCGCGCAACCTCTTCGACCGTTTCTATCTTCCTGCCACCACACTCGATGGCCAGCGTCATGCACGATAGAATCGGTCTCCCGTCCATGATGACGGTGCAGGACCCGCAAGCCCCCCGGTCGCAGAACATCTTCGTACCCGTCAGTCCTATCTTGTCGTGGATGAGGTCGTACAGGGTCCATTCCGGCTCGACCTTCACCCGGTACACCTGTCCGTTGATCGTCAACCCGATCATCCCGTCCGGTACCGGCAGGGGTTCGGACCCATGCTCATCCAGGACGTGTGCCTTGAACGCATCGAACGTCTCCCAAGTCGCCGGACAATACGGACACAGGTATCTGGATCGCGAGGCCGTCATCATGAAGGCCCGTCCACGTGGAAAGTCCGCAAGAAGAGGGATTTTTCGATCCGCTCCTCGTATTCATGTCTGAAATGCAGCAGCGAATCCTGCACGGGAACCGCAGCTCCCTGTCCGAGACCACACAGCGAGGACAGCATCATCACCTCCGATAGATCCTCCAGGGAATCCAGATCCCGCTCCACACCATCGCCCCGATTGAGTCTGCCGAGGATCTCCACCATCGCTTCCGTGCCCTCCCGGCAGGGCGTGCACTTTCCACAGGACTCGTCGGCGAAGAACTCGAGGTTCCGATGGACGATGTCGATGACGCATCGGCTCTCGTCGAATACCGTGATGCCACCAGAACCCAGAACCGTCTCGAAGGAAAGCGGAGTATCGATCATCTCCGCGGGGACGATGTTTCCCCCTGCACCACCTACCTGGACCATCTTGACCTCCCCGGCCCCGCAGAGGTCCACCACCAACTCTTCGAGTCGACTCCCCATCACCAGCTCAAACACGCCGGCCCTCGCCACGTCGCCGCTCACCGAGAACACCTTGGTGCCCTTGCTCTGGGCCGTCCCCATACTGGCGAACCACTCGGGTCCCTTGGCGATAATCGGGGGGAGGTTCATAAGGGTCTCCACGTTGTTGATGATCGTCGGGCATCCCCAGAGCCCCGTGGCGGTCGGGAAGGGCGGCCGGAACCGCGCCTCCCCTCTTCGCCCCTCGATGGAGTTCATCAGCGCAGACTCCTCGCCGCAGATGTAGGCGCCAGCGCCCTCGCATACCTCGACATCCACGAGCTCCAGAAATCCCTTCTCCCTGGTCTGACCGATGGCGCCGAGCAGCAGGTCGAGCAGATGGTGGTATTCGGCGCGCAGATAGACGTACGCTCTTCTTGCCCCGATGGCATGGGCCGCGATTGCGATGCCCTCGATCAGGGTGAATGGATCGTTTTCGAGGATGAACCTGTCCTTGAAGGTACCTACCTCACCCTCGTCGGCATTGCAGATGAGGAACTTCTCTTCGCCCTCGGCCCTTCTCGCGAGCTCCCATTTCAGTCCGCAGTCGAATCCGGCCCCACCTCGACCCTTCAGTCCCGACGCCTTCACCGCCCGGATCACCTCTTCGGGCGTCATCGCGCTCCGGGCCTTCTCGAGGGCCTTGAACCCACCGCGATCCAGGTAGGTATCGATGTCGCTGGGATCGATGATCCCGCAATTCGCCAGCACGAGGCGTTGTTCCGGCACTGCTACCTCCTCGGAGGCCTATCGATACGACTTCAATACCTGCGAGATCCTCTTCGGCGTCAGATCTCCGCGGACTTCGCCATTGACCAGCATCGCTGGGGCGCTGTCGCACGCGCCGATACAGTTGGTCAACTCGAAGGAGAATCTGCCGTCCGCGGTGGTCTCCCCCACTCCTATGCCTATCTCGTCCGCCACGGTCTCGATGATCATCTCCGAGTTCTTCAGGTAGCAGGGCACGCTCTTGCAGATCATGATGGTATTCCTTCCCCTGGGCCCGCTGGAGAGAAAGGAGTAGAAGGTCGCCACCCCGAACACTTCACCGAGTGGAATCTCCAAGGACCGGGAGATCTCCATCATCACCTTTCTGGAAAGATGTGTATGCTCGGCCTGTGCCTGCTTCAGGGCGCTCAATAGCTCCTCGCGGTCTCGGCTCGGCATTTCAAACCACTCCGTCACCCTGCTCACCCGAGGATCTGCTGAGCGCACCCGTCGGACAGTAGTCCACACAGACACCGCAATCTCGGCAGGTTTCCTCGACCAGGGGCTCATCGAAACCAACGGAGATCTTGGATCGAATCCCTCGATAGGCGATCCCGAGTACGTTCTTCCCGGCGATCTCGTCACAGGCCCTGGTGCACTTGTAACAGATGATGCACTTCGACAGATCGCGACAGACGAATGGATTGGCGTCCTCTGCGGGGAAATATCGCGGTGTTCTCATCTCGAATCTCGGCGGCCCGACCTCCAGATCGGAGGCGAGCTTGTGGAGCCGACAGTTCCTGGCGTTCACGTCGCTGACGCAGGATCCGGTGTGGCCGGCCAACAGCAGCTCCACGATCGCCTTCCGCGCCGCGACAGCCTTCGTGGAATGGGTCCGAACCACCATCCCTTCCGCGACCGGGGTGTGACATGAGCCAACCAGTGCCTTGGTCCCCTCCACTTCGACGACGCAAACTCGACACACACCCGCCGGCGTGAGGTCAGGGCTGTGACATAACGTCGGGATCTCGATGCCCTGTTGCTCTGCAGCTTGAAGTATGGTCGAGCCATGGGGAGCGGATACTTCTTCGCCATTCAGGACGATCTTCACGTCTCTCATCTGTCGATACCCATGGCGCTCCCCATCAGGTGGCTCGCATCGGCGCATGGCTGCAGAGCGATCGAAACAGCCGTTTGCGGCACGGTCAGTGCTCCAGGAGGCGACTACCTGCCCATTTTCGATGCCTTGTCGAGAATATGCGGTACGGCTTCCTCCATGATGTCCCTCACATCTTCGTAGCGGAAGGTCCTTTCTTCGAACGTCCTCGTCTCCAGACCTTTGAGAAAGCGATTCTCGAACTCCGTGAAGTACGAACCGTAGATGTGATAGCTGTCCGCCTGGTGAACATACCGCCCCAGCTTGACCTCCCGCCCCGATAGATCAGAAATCCGGGACGCGATCTTCTTCTGCAGCTGGATGAAGGCAAACATGTTCATCAGAGCCGCCTTGTAGGCATCGTTGGAGCGGAATCGGATGTTGGTATTCAGATACCAGGCGTCTTCCCCTTGCACCAATCTGCACCAGATGCTCTGCAGGCAGGCTGGGTCGTAGCAGTCGTTGTCCTCCCAGACTTTCCAGGTGATGGCCTGAGCACGCCGCGTGTGCGGCGTTGCAGCCAGCTTCTTCGCCAGCAGCTCGATCTGGTCGAACCCCTCGGCGAGCTTGGGAATCGAGTATGCGAACAGTCTCTGGTGGTAGGTGTACTCCCATCGCGTATCTTCCGGATCCGTGGCCGTATCGCGAACGCAGTGGTCCTTGATACCGTCGAGAACCTCCATGACGTACTCCTGGAGGTCCTCCAACCCGCCCGGCATGTCGCGGTGGATCATCGGCTCTGCCAGAGGGTTCCGGATCACGATGGTCATGGAACAGTCCTTGCTCGGAGGGTCGTCGGGCTTGTCGTACTCCGTTCTGATATCGCAGCCTTCCCTGTAGGTCTCGATCAGCGAGCGCTCCCACGTCTCGGCCAGGCCCTCACCTTCCACCGTCAATACCGGGATGTTCCCTTCCATCAATCATTCCCTCCCTCGCAGCTACGATAGGACGAGGACCGGCCACTCTCCAATCTCCCCTGCCTTCACACTCGCCGATTCCGGGTGGGTCCCCTCCCTCGCCAGAACTCGTTCCTCGCGAAAAGACTCAGCTTTTCACGTTTCGAAAGCACCGTCTCGGCGAGCGACAGAAGGCCCCCCGCCGTCCCACACCCTCCGCTAAAATGCGCCCTGAATCGGTCCTCGAGCCGGGGAACCCGCTCCACATGAGAATCCTCGACGATGTTCCTTTCGACTTAGACGCTGAAGAGGTCTTCAAGCGCCTGCACCTCGATACCCAAAGTCAGTACGCAGACGAGATCCATGCGATCATCGAGCGAGCCAGGCAACTCGCCCGTCCCCGTGCAGTCTACGAAGTCGCCTTTGTCCAGGAAAGAGAAGCCGAGTCCGTCGTGATCGGCGAGGCGAATCGGGATCTGGAACACGCTCTCGGACAGGACTCCACTCGCCACCGACCTCTCCCGCCCCAGCGACGGACTGGGGGCGATTCCGGCCTCCAAGAGGGACGCGCGCGATTCGTGAGCAAGGTCCTTCGGGCCAACCTCGACGAGGTAGAGAGGGTCTTCCCCTATGTCGCCACCTGTGGCCGAGAGTTGGATTCCATTCCCATGGCGAATGACGACATCTTCGGCCAGTTCTGTCGGGACACCATCAAGGAAATGGCTCTCGTTGCCGCGATTTCACACCTCGTCACCCACCTGAAAGAGGCTTACGTGTTGGAGACGCTGGTGAGCATGAACCCGGGATCCGGGGACATCAACGTCTGGCCAATCGAGCAGCAGAAGAACCTCTTTGCGTTCTTCGGGGATGTCCAGGAATCGATCGGCGTGGCGCTCACCGACAGCTGTTTGATGGTGCCGAACAAGTCCGTGTCCGGCCTGCTCTACCCGTCGGAAGATGGATTCCAGAGCTGTCAACTCTGTCACAGACAGAAATGCCCCAACAGGCGAGCGCCCTTTGACCCGCATCTCTGGGAGGAGAGATTGGGAAGCTGATGGCGATCTCGATCGTCACCGATTGTCTGGTGCGGAATCGGCTTCGATCTGGACCCGGACCCATCCCCGATCCCCCAGTGCAATGGAAATCCGAAAGAGATCACCCTCGTAGCGCACTCGCAGGGGTCGGTCGCCGGTCGGGTCCACCGCGCGCACCGCGCGCGGCGGGTGCGCCGACCAACCCGTGATCTCGAAGCACTCGCCGGGGCTGCCGAGGGCCTCGAAGACGAGGCCGCTCTCGGTCGGGCGCACATCGCGTAGGCGGGCGTCGCCTGCGGTGACGTAGCGGGATACGTCTCCCACGATCGCAACCTCGCCGGGAAGGATGGGACACAGGATGCGGTAGTCCCAGGCGAGGGGCTCGAGCTCGACCTCCCAGGCGGGCTCTGCGCCACTCACCTCGATCCGCTCTGCGCGGGCTCGCCGAAAGTCGTACGCGAGCAGCGGTCCCTCCGGTCGCAGCGGGCCCAGATCCTCCAGGTCGAAGCGATAGACGATCGGCTCTTCGCCTCGCCATACGTGGATCCCCACCACGTAGTGCCAGAGGCCCGCCGGATGCTTTGTGTGGGCCTCGCCCACCAGGGGGAGGGGCTCGAGCTGCGGGTGACCGCGATAGCAGGATTCGACCGCGGCCAAGGGAACATCGGGCTTGACCAGCACGCCGTCTTCGCGGCACGTGCGCATCACGAGTTCGCGGTCCGTGCGCCCCAGCCGGTCGCCGATGCCGACCGGTCCCGAAGAGAGCGCCGCGACCAGGGCTTCGCACTCGCAGTGGGGGTCTCCGTCCCAGCCCTCCCCCTCGTCGCTGGTAAAGAAAACGTCCTTGTACGGGTTCAGGCCCAGGGCACGCGCCAGGGCGTTGGTGTAGAAGAACCATGCCCACAGGGCGCCGCTGCCGATGATGTACCGGTAGTCACCGCTGGTGCGAATCGAGGTGACGCGGTCCAGCGTCACCGTCTGCATGAAGTCGGCGGGCGAGGCCATGCACCACTGGAGGGTGCGTCCGTGGTGACGCGCCGCCGCATCGATCCCCTCTTGCCACGCGCGGGCGCGGCCGGGTGCTTCCCGCAGGCCGCGCACGCCGAGGAAGCACTCGATGAGCCAGTCCTGCTCGTAGGTGATGGCACCCCAGCCGGCCGCCTGGGCCATCAGCCGCTCGTAGAAGTCGGGGGCCTTGGGATGACCCCGGTCGCCGTCGATCCAGGCCCCCGTCTCCTCGAAATAGGGCGACTGACTGGAGAAGTGACGACTGTGCAGGATCAGCGGCGGATCGCCCATCCGATGGCGCAGGTCATCCAGGCCGTCGGGCAACAGGTCCTCCCGCGGCTCCCAGCGCAACATGCCGGTCGGCGGCACATCCATGCCCCAGTCGGGATTGAGCGGGCGGCTCTTCTCGTGCGGATAGAACCAGGAGTCCAGCTGCACCGCGTGGACAGGCACCCTGGCTTCGCGCAGCCCCGCCACGGTGCGCTCGAGCGTGGCGGCGACGTCGAGACCGGGCTCGCTGCGGTACCAGTAGGCGGCGCCGTTGTCGGTCCAATAGGACAGACGGCCCACCCCGTCGTCCGCATAGCGCGAGGGACGGCGCGTGCCGTGGCGCTGCAGCAGGATCGCCGCCCACTCGTCGAGCAGCCGACGCGGGCCCTCCCCCGCGAAACAGGCGAGCTCGGTGCGGAAGCCCGCAGGCGCCTGGTTCAGGTCACCGTGCCAGCCGCAGCGAACGCCGATTTCGGCCTCGCCCCGGCGGGGGACGGCCACTACCTGCTCGTGGAAGCTGTCGAGGGGGGCCAGCATCACGGAGCGCCCGCCGGGAATCACGAGAAAGAGCGGCTCCACCACTGCGGGGCGCTGGGGCAGAAGCAGGAAGCCGTCGAGCTCGGGGCCGGAGAAGCTCGGGAGCGCGAACTCCGTGTATGCGTGGCCGAAGCCGCGGGTGCCCTCGGGCAGGCCGCCTGCGCGGCGCCGGGTGGGGTGGAAGCGCGGCCAGACCACCGCCGGCCGGTCGAACTGGCCGCTCGCAAACTCGTGAAGGGATGCCGCTGCCTCCAGTCGGAACACCAGCAGGGCGCGCTCCGAGTACGCGCGCACACTCGCGCGCAGCGGCAGCGGGCTCCCATCCAACGCCAGCTCCAGCGCTCGAAATGCTCCGAGGTCGTCCTCCCCCTCGGATTGGCTGCCCGCGCAGGGCGCCAGGGCCTGCCCGCCAGCCAATACGTCGAGCGGACCGAACCAGTCGTCACACCCCCAGGCAATGGTCCAATCTCCGTCCGAGGGCGCCTGCAAGGTCAGGCCTCCTCGGGCTTTCAGATTCACTAGGCCCACCTCTCGTTAAGCGGACTCTGCGCCCGCGTCGGCGGCGTAGACGATATCGATCACCGCACTCACCGCGATCTCGGGATCGAGAGAGCCGAAGTAATCCTGGATGCCACCTTCCACCCACAACATCGCGAAGCCGTGCACCACCGACCAGGCTGCGATCAGGAGATCATCTGGATCACGGTGGGCCGCCCAGCCCTCCTGCTGGGCCGCAATGGTCGCCTCCCGGATCGTCTCGAAGAGTCGCTGGTACGCTGCGTCGAACTCGGCGTCGGGCTCGAAGAAGTCGCGGCGGCTGGTCATCAGTCTGAAGTAGGCCGGCTGCTCGATGGCGAAGCGGACGTAGCCCATGCCGATGGCCCGGTGCCGATCGAGAGCGGAGTCACCGGCCTCGGCCATCCCTCCGAGCAGAGCGGCCTGGAATCGCTCCAGGGCGTCGGTGGCGAGTGCGGTCAACAGGGCGGCCTTGTCGGGGAAGTGGCGCGCCGGCGCGCCGTGCGAGACGCCGGCCCGGCGGGCGAGATCCCGCAGGCTGAGCCCTCCGACCCCACCTTCCCGGATCGCTTCTGCGGCCTCCTCGAGGAGGGCCTGGCGAAGGTTGCCGTGGTGATAGGCCAAGTCAGGACCTCGAACGGACTGGGTGTTGACAGTGACTACATAGCGCGTTATCCAATCCAGTCAACGTCCCGAGCCGATCTTCAGCGGCTCTCACCAGGCGCCCCAGGGAGAGCGCGATACCCGACGTCACCCCTCGCAGGATGGATTTTCGCTTTCCCGGCGGGATCAAAGGGATCTTCACCGAGAGAGAGATTGCGGCTAGCCTGGCACTGCTGCGCCCAGCCCGAGAAGAGTCGATGCAATCGCCCCCGCCGCCCAGGACGCTGACGTGAAAGCGTCCGAGGTACACCTCCCGCGGGTAAGGGACTACGTCGCGCAGAAGAAGGCGCAGGGGCGAGAGGTCAGGGAGATCCACTGCGACACCCGAAGCGAGCAGTTGCTCGCGGGTCTTCCGGTGCGCGTTGGCCCCGACGCCCAGGAGGGCATCATCCTGGGGGAGGACACCTTCGTCGAACTCGGGAATCCCGGCGTTGCATCCTCTTCCTTCGTGGTGTGGAACGACGATCTCTCCGCGGTCGTCGACGGGCGGATCACCTGTATCGGGCCGGACATTGCGCAGAGCGAGGGCCAGAGCCTCCCCTTCGGCCAGGTGATGATCGTCAGCGGCGCCGGCCTCGAGGAAAAGCACTACCCGGAGCTGGAGAGGACCCAGTACACCTCGGATCAGATCGAGGGCTACATGCTCCGGAGCGTGCCGCGGCGGGTGTGGAGCAGGGTCAGCAAGCAGGCTGCGGCCAGAGGCTTCTGTTTCGAGACCCTTGGCCGAGCGCTGATGTCCGTGTTCAGGGGAAGCAATCCCCTGCTCGAGGCCACCGAGGTCGTCTTCGTGAGCTCGAGCAAGGAGGACGTCGATCAACTCGACGGCATCGCGGCCGATGTGCGGAAGTTCAGCGGAGAGGTGAAGAAGCTGATCCGGCAGCAGGATGGCACCTACGACTGCACCGAGTACGACTGCGACAGCTGCGATGACAGGCCGGTGTGCGACAGCGTCAGAGATTGGATCAAGCTGCGGCGAGATAGGAACCGTGAGGCATCCGCGGACGCCCGTTCGGGCGAACCCGGGCTTCCGGGGTAAGGAGCGGATCGATCCGCTCGAGCGTGAGCTCGAGATCGCGAGGGATCGACAAACCAGGAAAGCAGGTGAAACAATGCGAGCTTTTCAAGAACTGGCCGAGGTTTCCAGGACGCTGGAGAACAGCCATGTCGACGCCTGGAAACGCGATGGAAAGAAGGTGGTCGGTTTCGTCTGTTCCTACATGCCGGAGGAAATCCTCCATGCCCTGGACATTCTTCCCTATCGGATCACCGGGAAGGGTGCGCAGGATACCTCGCACGCGGATTCCTACCTGACCCGAGTGAACTGCAGCTTCGCCCGCTCCTGCCTCGAGCTGGGCTTCCTCGGTCAGTACGATTTTCTCGACGGCGCGGTGTGGAACAACGGCTGCGACCACATACGCCGCTGCTACGACAACTGGAAGGCCAAGATCCCCTTCCCCTTCATGTACATGCTTCCCGTTCCACACAAGATCTCTCCCCAGGGAAGAGAGTGGTACAAGGGTGAGGTCCTCAAGTTCAGAAGCGCGGTCGAGGATCACTTCGGCGTGGAGCTCAGCTCCAAGAAGCTGTCCGATGCGGTCTCCACCTACAACGAGACCAGGAACCTGCTCAGGAGGCTCTACGATCTGCGGACCGGAGACTCTCCTCCTTTTACCGGAGCAGAAGTGCTGACCATCTTGTCTGCCGGAACGTCGATACCCAGGGCGGAATACAACCGGCTTCTCAGAGAACTGCTCGAGGAGGCAAAGCCGCACCCAGACGGCGCATCCAACGGGAAGGTGAGACTCCTCGTGGCCGGCAGTCTCATGGACGACGCCGAGTTCATCGCCAACGTCGAAGACCTGGGAGCGATCGTCGTCACCGATGCGCTCTGCTTTGGGGCAAAGAACTTCTGGAACCTCACCGACGAGGGCGGTGACTCCCTCGAAAACCTGATCGATCGCTACTACGAGCACCCGCCGTGTCCGCGTATGACCGGAGCCTACCCCCAGAGACTCGCCTTCCTGAGAGAGCAGATCGAGCGGGCCGACGTCAAGGGAGTCATCCTGCAGCACATCAAGTTCTGCGACCTGCACGGCACTGACAACGCCCTCCTGAAGCGGGACCTGGAGAAGGACGGCATCCCCGTCATGGAGCTGGAGAGGCAGTATGGGCCACTGGCCGACGCAGGCCGAATCCGGACCCGTGTACAAGCATTCCTCGAGCGGATTGGAGCGTGAGCATGCCCGAAGCAAGGCGCAATGCCCTGGAGCGAATGGTCGAGACCTTCAACATGACGAGCGATTTGCCGGAGGAGCTGGACGTAGAGTCCCCTCCCGTACAGGCGTTGCTCGCCACATTGACGGAGTCCCAGAGAAGCAACTTCCTGGCCATGGCCAGTGACCCGGGCGTTCGCAAGATGTCAAGCGTCTCCAACGCCGCCATGGCGAAATACTGGGACGCCGTCCTTTCCGCCAGGGACCGCGGAAAGAAGATCGCGTTCATCCCCTTCAACTGCTCTCCGGAGATCTTTCACGCCCTGGACATCGTACCGGTCGGCGTCGAGGTCTTGAACTCATTCGCGATCGTCCTGGAAGAGGGGATCCACGAATACCTCGATCTGGCGGTCGAGCGCGGCCTGCCCGATACCATGTGCAGCGCCCAAAGGGGCGTCGTCGGCCTCCTGGAGGCTGGAGTGGTGGAGAAACCCGACTTCCTGGTCAATGGAGCAGCGGGGAGCTGCGATCCCAACTCGAAGATATTCGAGTACATGTCCGAGAAGTGGGACATCCCCGCCCTGTATCTCGACGTGCCCTATAGCCACGACCGGAGAGCCATCGACTACTACACGGAGGGGTATCGAGAAGTCGTTGCAGCGCTCCAGGAGCTATCGGGCAACAAGTTGGACGAGGACCGCCTGCGCGAGGCCTGTCGGCTGACCAACCAGTGCACCGAGATCATCATGGAAATCAATGACATGAAACGTCAGGTGCCCAATCCGGTCCCCAACTACTACAACCTGAACCACCTCGCCCAGAAGCTCATGCTCGTCGGCACCCCTGACGCCCTGGACTTCTACGAAACGGCCCTCGAGGTGTGCAAGGAGCGGATGGAAAAGGGTCTCCATGTCCTGCCCGAGGAGAAGATCCGCTTCATGATGATGTATACGGGGATCTACTTCGACCAGGGTCTCCACCACTGGTTCCAGGAGGAAATGGGCGTCTCGTACATCATGGACCTACTGGTGTTCTTCGACTTCAACCCCATCATCGACACCACGAACGTCGATACCATGATCTCCGGCCTTGCCGAGGGGATGTTGAGCCTGCCGATGACCCGCCAGCTCAAGGGCAGCTGGGACATGCCCGCCAACTGGCTCGAGGATCTGCTCTACTACGTCGACACGTACAAGGCGGATTGCATCGCCTTCACCGGCCATGCCGCGTGCAAGCAGGTCTGGGGCATCTATAGGATCGTAGCCGACGAGGTCCGGAGACAGCTCGGGGTTCCCTCGCTGAGACTCGAGGGAGATGGGTGGGACTCGCGAGTCACCTCCCTGGATGTGATCAAGGAGCAGTTCACGGAGTTCTTCGAGACTCTGGCTTGACGAGAAGGGTGTTCGTTGATGATTGTTGCTGGTTGTGACGTCGGTTCCCTGACTGCTGAAGCTGTTCTCCTTGAAAACGGGACGATTCTCGGTTCGGAGATCATGTTGGTGAGGCCTACGGCTGAGCAGTCGGCCCGCGATGTGATGGAGAAGGTCCTCGATCGACTGAGCCTCTCCTACGACGATATCGGCTTTGCGGTGGCGACCGGATATGGACGCGAAACGATTCCCTTCGCCAACGCCAACCTGAGTGAGATCTCCTGCCACGCGAAGGGCGCCCACTTTCTCGTCCCCGGCATCAGAACCGTGATCGACGTGGGTGGCCAGGACTGCAAGGCCATCCGCGTGGGCTCGGACGGCGGCGTAGAGAACTTCGTGATGAACGATAAATGCGCTGCCGGGACGGGCAGATCGCTCGAACTCAACTCCGAGGCATTGGGGGTGCAGGTCTCGGAACTCGGTCCCATCTCGCTCGAGGCAAAGGAAGCCATCGTCATCACCAGTCAGTGCAGCATCTTCACCGAGCTCGAGATCATGCACCTGCTGATGGAAGGCCGGAGAACGGCCGACGTTGCCGCCGGAATCAACCAGGCCATGGCCCGCCGCGTCAAGATGCTGGCGGGCAGAGTCGGCATCAAGAACGACGTCGGAATCACCGGCGGCGTCTCCAAGAACGTCGGCGTCGTCAAGATGCTCGAGGAGATGCTGAACGTAGAGTTCGTCGGTTTCCCCGAGGATCCTCAGATCATGGGAGCCCTCGGTGCGGCCCTTTTCGCCGCTGAAAAGGCGCCCCAGTGAACCCGAGGTAGCTGCGACGGACGGACGAGGAGAAGCGACCGATGTATGCGGGTTGTGATCTGGGCGCGGTCACCGCGAGGGTGGTGATCATCGAAGACGATGCCATCGTTTCTTCGGAGACGATGCCCTACAAGAAGCTTCCCGTGCAGGCGGCGGTGGAGGCCTTTGAGAGGGCTCTTGCAAAGGCGGACCTGTCGCGCGACCGGATCGACTACTGCGTGGCGACCGGATTCGGGAAGAAGGCGGTTCCCTATGCAGACGCCGACAGCGCCGAGGTGGTCTGCCTGAATCGCGCCTTTCGCCTGCTGAATGCCAACGTCAGGACCGTCATCGATGCCGGCGGGCAGAGTATGCGCGCCATCAACTTCAGCCAAAAGGGCAAGGTTCTCGATTCCACCGTCAACGAGAAATGCGCTGCCGGCACCGGGAAGTTCATCGAGGTCATGGCCAAGGCGCTGGAGCTTCCCATCGAGGAGGTGAGCGCCCTCGCCTTCGAATCGAAAGACCCGGTGGCCATCACCAGCCAGTGCGGTGTCTTCGCCGAGAGCGAAGTCATCACTTATGTGAATGAAGGCAGGGACAGGGCCGATATCGTCGCCGGCATCGCGCGTTCCGTCGCCGCCAAGGTGTCATCCCTGGTCAGGAGGATCAGCCTGGAGGAGGAGGTGGCGATGGTCGGCGGCGTGGCTCTCAACGCCGGAGTCAGGAGATACGTCGAAGAGGAATTGGGCGTGAAGCTGGCCGACCTCGAGGCTGACCCCCAGGTGTACGGAGCCCTGGGTGCGGCACTGGTGGCGAGAGAGAAGCACGGCGCATAGCTGGCTCGCGAAGCCTTGAAGCGTACTTCCGCAAAGGAACCGGATGCATTCAACGCGCGTGAATGCAGATGTAGAAAGGTGACCCATGAGTTACTTCCCGCTGTTGGTCGACGAGACAGGCACGATGATCACGGACGTGATTCACAGGTTCGTGGATCAGGAGATCCTGCCGATCCGAGACAAGATCGACGATGATGTCGATCACGTTCTGATCAACCAGCTTCTGATCAAGATGTCCGCCCTGGGCGTGTTCAATGTCGAACTCCCCGAAGAAGGCGCCGAGACTACCGGCCCATCTCTTCCCAACGCTTGCGCCGTGATCGAAGAATTTTCCCGTGGCGACGCGGGGATCGGCCTGGTCGCGGGGATCAGCAGCTGGGCGATGGCCGGGGCCATCTACGGTCGCAACCGGGAGGTCGTCGATCTGTATCACAGGATGCAGCAGGAGAAGCAGCCTACCTTCGCCTGTTTCGCCATGACCGAGCCGGAAAGCGGGTGTGATGTCGAGAACCTTCCGGCGATGCACGGCCGCACCATCAGGACACGCGCCAGGCGGGATGGTGACGAGTGGGTGATCAACGGAGCCAAGAGATTTCCCAGCAACGCGGGTATCTCCTCACTCTATTGCGTGGTCTGCCAGACCGATCCGGAGCTGGGCGAAGACGGCATTGCCCTGATCTATGTCCCGGAAGACGCCAAGGGCCTCCGGTTCGGGAAGTTCGAGATCAAGGCGGGGCTTCAGTCGGATCGAAATTGCGACATCTTCTTCGATGACGTTCGCGTGCCGCTCTCCTACCGAGCTGCCGGACCGGGGAATGACACGGTAGTCCTGGGGCGGAATGTCTCCACGGGCAGGGTCGTGAGCGCGGCCGCCGCTGTGGGATGCGCCCGGGGGGCCTTCGAGGAATGCCTGAAATACACCGGGGAGCGCGTGGTGGGAGGCAAACCCGTCCGGGATCACTCCATTGCCGCGGGCATCCTGGCCGATGCCATCATGGGTATCGAAACGGCGCGGGCCTACTACCTGCAGGTCGCCTACATGTTGAGCCATCCCGATGAGTTCGGGGAGACGCACTCCACGGCCATGATCAGCCACGCCAGCGCCGCGAAGAACTACGCCTGTGACATGGCCAACAACGTCATCGGCAAGCTGATGGAGTTGATGGGCTCCTATGGATACATCCGCGACTACCACGTCGAGAAATACTGGAGGGATGTGAAGGAGATTCAGCTGTGGCTGGGGGGGCACCAACTCGGCCAGTTCGACATCGTTCGCCGCTTCTATCCCTACCAGACGACCTGACCGGACGAGCCTCCCCTGTCTTCCCGCCCGAGTCCCCGCGCAGGAGCGTCGAGAGGCTCCTTCAGAGCGGGAGGGTGCTGAAGTCGAGCTGGCCGGTGGTCAGCGCAGCGCTGAATCCCCCATCGGCGTTCATGTTCACGCCGTTCACGAAGACCGAGGCGTCACATCCCAGGAAGACGACTGCCATGGCGATCTCCTCTGCGGTGGCCATCTTGCCGTGAGTCTGCTCGACCTGCCAGTTGATGAGTGCCTCCGTCATGCTCTTCTTGAAGTCGGGGAGCAGCGGTGTATCGATGGGCCCGGGGCAGACGCTGTTGATGCGCACCCCCCTGGCCATGGTCGACTTCGAGCTCAACATCGTATAGACCTGCAGGCACTCCTTGGAGAAGTCGTAGCCGCCGCCGACCAGCTCGGAGTGATCCTGGATCCAGTCGATGGCCTGCTCGCGGTCGGAGATCGCCAGCAGCTCCTGGATCTCGGCCAGGTGCTGCGGCCACTGGCCGCCGGCGATCGATGCCGTGATGGCTATCGCGCCGCCTTCCGGGATCTTCGGAAGCAGGGCCTCGCTCAGGTGGCGAACGCCCAGATAATTCACCTTCATCACCTCGAGGGCCGGGTTTGTAGCAGCGATGCCCGCGTTGTTGAAGAGCGCGTCCACCGGCCCGTCAATGGCTCCGGCCGCGGCGTCGATCGCCGCAGATTCGCCCAGATTCGTCTCGATGTACCGGGTGATCGGCCCCTGGGGCTGTTTGATGTCGAGCGCGATGATCTCGGACGCCCCGAGGCTCGAGAGCAGCTCCACCGTTGCGGCGCCGACTCCGGAATAGGCTCCGGTGATGACGACGCACTTTCCCTGATAGCTGAACGGATTCTTCACGAACCGGATCTCCCTGTTTCTCTAGGTTCTGGCGATGTTATCTCGTCCGACCCATTCTGCACGCTACGCGGTGACGCGCCGGAATCCCCGTAACGGCAGGAAGCAGAGAGCCTGGCTGACCGCCAATATCGCGAAGAAGACGTGGTAGACGCCGAGCGGCGCTTCGGCCGTCTCGAGCAGCCGATCCAGGGCGATTCCAGAGAGGATCGGGGCCAGGCCCGAGAAGCTGTGCCTCACCACCGCGGCGATCACCAGCATCCGCGCGGGAGCCTCCGGAGGGGTGAGGGCGAAGAGCACGTGGGTGTCGGCCACGCCGAAGCCGGAGGCGAGCACGGTGTAGAGAAAGAAGAAGGCGATCAGTCCAACCAGCGCCGCCGTCCCCGCATCCTGCACCGCCACCAGGCCCGCCGTCAGCAGCCCCATCCCCAGCGCGGTCAGCCGAAAGACCGGCGCCGGTCCGATGCGGTCCACCACCCTTCCCCAGAGATACAGGGAGGCAAGACCTCCCGCGAAGGAGGCGACGGTGGTAAAGAGAACGTGGGCCGAGCTGAAGCCCACCTCCCGGCGCATCATCACCATGACGAACGGTACGACGCTCATCCGGACGGCGGTGCCCCAGGTCACGCCGATCAGGTAGCGGCGCAGCAATGGATTGGTACGCACCAGGGCCACCGCCTCTCGAACTCGGATCCGCTCTCCGGTTCGCTCGCTCCGCTCCGGCAGCCGCCAGATCATGAAGACCCGCAGCAACCCGCAGAGCCAGGCGACCGTGAAGAGAGGGCCGTAGTCACCGGGATGGCCGGCGAGCCAGTACTGGGCCCCCAGGTAGTAGAAGATGAGGGCCAGGTGCCAGCCCGAGCGCAGCACGCCGAAGAAGCGGCCGATGCGGGTGGGCTCGACGTAGCTCCGCAGCATCGGGAACCAGACCGTGTTCGACACATTGATGCTCGCGGTGGCGAGCGCGAGGCTCAGCAGCGCGATCCAGGCCCCGGCGCTGCTCTGGTTGGCCGAGAGGTGCGCGAGGGCATCGAAGAAGAGGAGCGGGACGGCGACCACCAGCGCCACCGTCTGGCCGAAGACCAGGATGCTTCGCTTCGACACCCGGGCCACCGCCCGCAGGGTGGGGAGCTGGAGCAGCTCGGTGGCGTGCAGTGCGCTCTGGATGCCCACGATGGTCTCGCTGGCGCCCAGGGACACCAGCGCCAGGGTGGGGAGGTGCTGGGTGAAGACCATGAAGAAGGTCATGCCCAGGGGATGGCTGGAGATGGCGAGCCGGCGCCCGCGCCGTCGCTCGGCCTCTGCCAGGGGAGGGGCCGGGGGCGGAGCGGTGGTCGAAGTCGGGGGCAGCTGTGAGCGGTTCTCGGGCTGGGGCATCTGGGGGCTGTCTCGCGCGATCAGTGACAGAGCGGGTAGCAGATTCAAGAGGCGACGCCGCTTCCCGGTTGGACCTCGGGGAGCTGCTGTCCGATAATGGCGCAGGCTTCTGCCGAGGCGCAGCTTTCCAGATCCATCTCGAGAGCCCTGGTCTCGAAGCCTGGCGATTTCTTACCGGAGGAGAAGATGTTCGAAACCAAGATGACGGAGATGTTGGGAATCAAGTACCCGATCCAGTGCGGGACCATGCACGGGCTGACCACCGCAGAGGTCGTGGGGCCCTTCGCCAACGCAGGATGCCTTTGCTGCCTTCCTTCTGCCTACTACGAAACCAAGGAAGAGCTCCTGGAGGAGGTCGAGAAGGTACGCGACCAGACCGACCAGCCCTTCGGAATCAACGTGGGTCTGTTCCCCGAGATGCGCATTACGGTCACCGCCGAGGAGCGCATCGACTGGGTCATCGAGTCCGGTGTCAAGATCCTGGAGACGGCGGGGCGCAGCCCCGAGCCGCACCGGAAACAGATCTCCGATGCCGGGCTCATCCACATCCACAAGTGCGCCCGGGTGCGGGACGCGATCAAGGCCGAGAAGGTGGGCGCGGACATCGTCTCCGTGGTGGGGACGGAATGCGGCGGGCATCCCAGCATGGAGGAAGTGGGCTTCATCGTCCTGATACCCGCGGCGATCGACGCGACCACCATACCCCTGATCGCCGGAGGGGGGATTTGCGATGGCCGCTCCATGGTCGCCGCTCTGGCCCTGGGAGCAGCTGGCGTCAACATCGGAACGCGGTTCATGGCCACGCGGGAGTTCCCGATTCACCAGGGCTTCAAGGACATGCTCGTCAACTTCGATGAGAAGGAAACCCTCCTCGTCATGAAATCCCTCAGGAACCCCAGCCGGGTACTGCGAAATCCCTGGTCGACCAAGATCGTGGAGATGGAGAAGCAAGGGGCCTCCCTGGATGAACTCGGACCCATGATCAGCGGAAATGTCAGCAGGCTCGGATGGCGGGAAGGAACGGTCGAGGAAGGCATGTATCCGGGCGGACAGGTGGTCGGGCGGATCCACGACATCCCGAGCATCTCCGACCTGGTCAAGAGGATCGTCGACGAAGCCGCGGAGACGAAGGAGAGGATCGCCCGACTCTAGCGGTATCTCCGGATCGCGTCTTCGTCACTTCTTGACATAGGTGTACGCGGTGACCTTCAGCTCACCGATCCGAGCCTCGATGGTGATTCGCCTCCGCAAGCCCCTGTCGAGCTCCAGAGATTCGATCTTCTCGAACCAGTCGCTTCGACCGCCGCGTCGCTGGGCGGACTCCCTTGGATGTGGATGGGGATCTCTTGATCTACCATCTCCAGATTGCACCAGAGGTGAAACAGATATCAAGGAGGGTCGCTGTACATGGAAATCAGGGATCTGAAGACGTATGTGGTCGGAAATCCGATTCCCTACTACGGCGGTTTCTACTGGATCTTCTTGAAGCTGACGACGGACGACGGCGTAGAAGGTTTTGGCGAAGTCTACTCCATTCCCTTCAACCCGGACACCGTCGAGAAGATGATCGAGGACGTGGTCGAGCGCTACGTAGTCGGCTCCGATCCGTTTCGAATCGAAAGGCTCTGGAGAACCATCTACTCCAGCGGATACACGCAGCGCCCCGACATGTCACTCGTGGGCATCTTGAGCGGCATTGAAATGGCCTTGTGGGACATCATCGGCAAGGAGCTCGACAAACCCATCTACGAATTGCTGGGCGGCCTGGTTCACGAGAAGATCAGGTCCTACACGTACCTCTATCCGGCGAAGCCGGGCGACCCCTGGGTGTTCGGCGACCCGGAGGGAGCTGCCGAAAGGGCTGCGGCGTACGTCGAGCAAGGGTTCACCGGCGTCAAGTTCGATCCGGTGATGCCGTTTTCGGCCTTCGATCCCAGACAACTCTCTCTCGGGGCGCTGGCCAACGCGGAAGAGGTGGTGGGCAGCGTTCGCGAGGCCGTCGGCAGCAGGTGCGACCTGCTGATCGGCACTCATGGGCAGATGACCACCTCCAGCGCGATTCGGTTGGCCAGGAGGCTGGAGAGGTTCGACCCGTTATGGCTGGAGGAGCCCGTGCCGCCGGAGAACATCGAGGAGATGGCCCGGGTCGCTCGTTCGACCAGTATCCCGATAGCGACGGGAGAGCGGCTCGCGACAAAGTACGAGTTCACCACCTTGCTCGAGAAGCAGGCCGCATCCATTCTGCAGTTCGCCCTGGGAAGGGTCGGTGGAATCCTCGAAGCCAAGAAGATCGCCGGCATCGCCGAGGCCCACTACGCGCAGCTCGCCCCGCACCTCTACTGCGGACCGATCGAAGCGGCGGCCAACATCCAGATCGACGCCTGCAGCCCCAATTTCCTGATCCAGGAGAGCATCGAGACGTGGGGTGGCTTCCATGCCGAAATCCTGAAGGAGCCGATCCAGTGGGAAGACGGGTACATCCTCCCCCCGACCGGACCCGGGCTGGGCGTCGAGTTGGACGAAGAGGTCGCGGCCAAGCACCCCTACACGGGGAATCGGCTGCATCTCGAGATGCTGGACCATCCGGTGTATTGATGCCCTCGCGGCTGCGACAGACTCACCATCCATGCCTTCCCGCCGCCCGATGTAGCGCGAACCATCCTCGCCGCCCCGGACCATGAGGGTCGCGACGTCGGCCCCGGTGAAGCCCTTGGCAACCTGCAGCGCGACGCACTCCCGCGTGCAGAGGTCAATCGCCGTGAGCAGACGGATCGTCTGCCCACCGACCAACGTGTCGTGCATGGAGTCCATCGCCCACTTCTGGTTCGACTCGGCCGGCATCGGCCGCGCCTTGCGGACGACGGTGCTGCGATGGCGCTTCGGAGCCCCACGGCAGGTGCAGCGCGGCCACCAGGGGCTCCGCCGCCTTCGGCACGCCCCGCGTCACGCCGAGGGCCGTGAAGAAGGCCAGGAGCACGGCGGCGGCGAGAGCGAGCTTGACTCGGGAGCGCCGCGGGGGCGGGGGCGGCACGAGCACGACGGTCTGATCCTCGCGGGCCTCGAAGGCGGCATGCTCCCAGAGCCAGCGCGCGATCTCCGCCCGGCAATCAGCTGGGGACGGTCGGCCCAGGTGGCGCTCCAGGGTCCGTCGCAGTCGCGTTGCCGTGGACATGCGCCGCTGCGGCCGGGCGCGGAGGCAGGCGCGGATCACGCGGCGGAGGAAGCGCGGGACGCGTTGGCCGCGGGCGCGCAGGGACTCGTACCGCTCGCGCTGCATGCGGCGCAGCAGGGTCTCGGAGGAGCCCTCGCCGGCGGCGTAGGGCGGAGCCCCGGCGAGCGCCTCGTACAGCACGGCGCCCAGCGAGAAGAGGTCGCCGCGGGCGTCGAGCCGCTCGCCCATCATCTGCTCGGGTGGCATGTACGGCGGGCTGCCGATCACGATCCCCGGCAGGGTGAGCGCCGCGGCGTCGGGCGGGAGTGCAATGCCGAAGTCCGCGACCTTCACCTCTCCGCGTCGGCCGAGCAGCAGGTTGGCGGGCTTGAGATCGCGGTGCACCGTGCCCTGGGCGTGGATCTCCTCCAGGCCCCGGACGGCCTCGAGGGCCACCAGCGCCGCGATCCGCCAGGGCAGGGGTCCGGTGCGCTCGAGGGTGGAGCGGAGATCGCTGCCGTCCACGTACTCCTGGGCGATGTAGAGATCGCCCCGGTGCGTGAAGCAGTCGTACACCGCCACCACGTTCTGGTGGTGGACAGCGGCGGCCGCGCGCGCCTCCTGGCGGAAGCGGTCTGCGAGCTCCGGCTGGTCCACCAGGTCGCGGCGCAGCTTCTTGAGCACCGCCGGACGCTCCAGGCCGTTCTGGCGCGCGGCCAGCACGACGCCCATGCCGCCGCGGCCGATCTCCTCGTCGACCGCGAAGTTCGCGATCGTCCTGCCCGTCTGCGTGGCCATGGTATCAGCTGTCGTCGATCACCCAAGCCCGCTGGCCCTTACCCGTGGCCTCGACCACGTACTGGAACACGTGCTGGCCGATGGTGAGGCGGTCCCCGTGCTTCAGGTCGGCGGCCTGGGAGGCCCCACCGTTCACGAGGATGCCGTTCGTGCTGCCGAGGTCGCGCACGCGGAAGCCGTCGGCGCCGAGCTCGAAGGCGGCATGCTTCTTCGACATGGCGGTGTCGTCGAAGCAGAGGTCCACCCCGGGGCCCCGGCCCAGCGTCATGGGCGCGCGGTCCAGGGAGTACTCGTTGCCCGCGGTCGCTCCGGAGAGGGTCACGAGGACCGCGCGGTTCTTGTCGAGGAAGGCGGCGCCGTGGCTGCCGCGCCGGGTCGTCTTGACGGTCTGGCCATCGCGCATGGGTGGGAGCCTCCTGAAGTCCAGCGTCCCTAGAACATCGGAAGGGGGGAAGGCCGTCTTGAGGGCGGTGCGGCCGCGGCCACACACGCGTGCGCAACCGGGGCCGCAAACGCCGAGCGGCTAAGCATCAATGGGGGGTGGCGTCTGCCGGCCAAGCCATGATTCGGGAGGGAACCGAGAGGTCCGCGCCGGCGACCCCTCCCCGACCTCAGGGCGCGAACTCGAGGGCTATGCGCGCTGGAAAGCGTCGGGTTGCGGACTTCCGCCCGCCACCGGGCCGGGGAATCGCCCTCCCCTTCCCCGCACCTTTGACGGCCGGGCCACCCGTCTGGAGCGCGGCGCGCGGGAGACCCTACTTCTTCTCCACGATGAGGGGGACCTCGGCCTTGGCGTAGGTGTGCTTCTCCGCGAGCAGGCCCTCCGCGAAACGCAGGATGTCGAGCCCGCGCCACGCCGAGGACCGCCCATCGCTCTCGAGGGTGCAGAGCCAGCGGATCAGCGCCTTGCCCGACTCGGGGTCGACGAACAGATCCTCGGTCTGGAAGCGGATCCTTCCGTAATCCCCCCGGAACTGCGGCACGAAGGCCTCCCGGATCGCCCGCTTTCCGCGACTGCGCCTCCCATTGAACTCGTCGTAGATCGCATCCTCGGCCATGAACGACATGACACCCTCCAGGTCGTCGCGATTGAAGGCGTCGGTGAACCTCAGTACCAGATCTTCGAGCTGCTTCCTCTCCATCCGTCTGCTCTCACAGCATCTCGAGAAAGGCCTGTACGCGAGTCGCTATCTGCCCCGATCCCGCCGTATTGTACTCTCGTTCCAGATCGAGCACCGGCACGCTCTCCTTGCGCAGCTCTTCCGCGAGCATCTTTCGCTGCCCGCCCCAGTGATCACAGAACTTAAGCCGCGCAGAGATCACGCCATCGACCCTCCAATCGTCGATCATCTGCTTGAGAATGCCGTAGCTGTGATCGAAGCCGTCGATGATCGCCGGGCAGGCCATCCGGTCGAAGTAGTGGTCCGCGATCGCGGGAAGGAACTCCGCGGCATTCTCGTCGACCTCCCCCCAATAATGGCGCGTCCCGAAGCACAGCCCGTCGGCGACGACGCTCACCCCCTTCCCTTCGATGAATCCGACGAATTCGGGCATGTCGCAGGCTCCTCCAACGAGCATCACCCGCGGCTGACCCGACTTGCCGGACGAGCGCTCGCGAAGCGGGGGCAAGAGCGCCTCGAGCTTGTCGTTGAACAGCTCTCGCGGGATCGACATCCCCACCACTGCGATCGCCAGATACTCAGCGCCGCTCACGCAGGGTGGATCCTGCTTCCTCAGCTCGGCGAGCTCCGCCATCAGCCGGCGGGTCCTGTTATAGACAGAAACGGACTGCCGCAGGTCTTCCTCGGACACCTTCGTGGAGAAGGATCCCTCGATGTACCGGATCAGCTTCTCCATCTCGAGAATGAACCACTTCCTGGATGACTCCCCCAGCGTGTGGTACATCGAGAAATAGTGGACCGGGAATCCCGCCTTGGCCTCGAGTTCCCCGGCGAGCCGCAGCATGTGGTCGCAGGTGTTGGTGGTGATCAACCCGTCCAGAAACGATAGATCTCCGCGCAGCAACACCTCGAGGACCGACCTCGTGTAGGAGCAGTTGATCCTGTGCAGGTGCGCATCTGCGCTCGCCGTGTCCAGCAATCCGGGCGCACGCAGCCGCAGCGGCAAGAGACCTCCAGCGTGGAGCACCTCCTCCGGCATGCTGGAACACACCGTGCCCACCACTCGCTTGCCCGCTTCCCTCCACGCCCGGATCTCGCGGTTCTCGAGGTCCGACGCCACCTCCTCGAAGTACTGCAGCTCTTTCATGGCGCTTGCCCTATTCCATGACCGTGGTGAAGAACTCTTCGATCTGAATACGCATCTGCTCCGGCGCGAGCACCCGGTCATCGTTGTAGTCGAACTCGATGAAGAGCAGAGGAATGTCCCGTTTGCGGCACGCCTCGCGAATCAGCCCGCGCGCACCACAGATGCTCTGGCAACCCACGTGCTGTGTGGCGATGATGCAGTCGCAGCCGTACTGGTCGTACGCGTTCAGCATGAAATCGATGAACGCCGCGCTCTCGAAGCGCATGAATGACATGGTCATGTCGAGGCCCTGCCAGGCCACCCCCTCGAGCATGGTCTCCAGGCTGGTGGTGTCGATCGGCTCCAGAATGCTGGTGCTGGAGAGCGAGTCGACCACCAGCGTCGCACCGAAGTTCTCCTCCATCCAGGGGAAGAGTTCCCGGTCGTAGGTCGGAGGGACGTGGACCCACATCACGCGGTGCTTCTCGGGGAACGGTCCCTCGGTGCGGCCCTCACGAACTCTCCGAGTAGCATCCTCGCAGAAGAGTCTCAGCGTCTCCGTCGTCTCGGGGAGTCCGGCTCCGTGCATGAAGATCGAGTAGGGCGCGGACCTGAGCATGCCGTAGTGCGGCGCCGGCTTGGCCCGGTAGGTCTCACGGGTGTCGACCAGGAGCTCGTACGCCTTGTTCGATTCCACGATCACCTCGCGGAACCGGTCGATGTCGAACTTCCTGCCGGTGTGCTGCTCGACGAAGGGAATCAGCTGATCCTTCAGCTGGCCGGCATAATACTCGACCGCTTCCCGATCGTTGCGAAACGGGGCATCGAGGAACAGCATCGGACAGTCGAGGATCTTCTGCAGGATCGGATAGGCGATCCGGGTCCCGTCGCAGGGGGAGGAGGAGGTGACGAAGAACGCGTTGGTCGGCAGCTCTCCGCTCAGCGTGGCCCCGATGATGAAGCGATCGGTCGAGCAGGTATCGGAGGGCACACCCGCCTCCTCCGCGGCTTCGAGAAAGTCGTACACGGCGCTCTCATCGGTCCTCGTATAGAAGCTGGGAAACATCTCCAGGCAGAGCGCCGCGCAGTCGAAAGCGTAGAAGAGCTGAGGCACCAGTCCGAACTCGTACAGGGCTACCTTGCGGTTCTCGTCTTCCATGGCCGCCGCGATGTCCGTGTAGTGGGTGACATTGTGATCGAGCATCGCGGCGAGCAGGGGGGCGTACTCCTGGTACGGAGGAATCGGATTCTCCTTCAGGAGCTGGGCCATCGGCTTGAGCATGCCGTTGGTGACCGCCATGGTTCGCTCGAACGGTTTACCCATGTATCGCTCTCTCCTCTGCAAACCCCACCCGACTGCGATACGCAAGCCCGGGCTATCCAAAATAGTGGGGATAGCGCCTCTCTCGCCCGGGAATGTCTTCTCCGCGGGGAAGTATGGGCTGTGATGGGAGCGCCGTCCAGTAACCGACCGCGCCGCGACCTCTGCGCGCTGGACGTCAGTCGAGTGTGATGAAGAGCGAAACCCGTGGCTGGTCGTCTACGGCTCGGCTGATGTGTCCTCGACCGGTCGTGTCTTCGGCCAGGAGAATCTCGCCGGGCCCGAGACGCCGCTTGTCTCCGTCTCCGACCTCGATCTCTACCGATCCGCCTGAAAGCATGACCACGAACTGTCTGCGGGGAGCGTTGTGCCAGTCGAGGTCGTACTCGGGGCCGGTCTCTCGAAAGACGACGCCAGTCGCCTCGATCAGCTTGGACATCGCCCCGATGGAGCCCAGGTCCTTCAGGGGGATGTCGAGATCTTCGAAGTGCGACTCACCATCGGTCCCGGTAAAGATCCTAGTCACGTGCACTACGCCTCCCCTCCTCGCGACGCCGCGAGTGTCTGAGCCAGGAGCCTGACCTTTCAGCAATTCGGCTTCCAGAGTCGGGAGCCTCGGATGGTCTGCTGGCTCATGGTCTGGATCTGCTCGCTGCGCCGCCCACCGAGCCATCGGGTCGGATCGCGGCCCATCGCGGAAACACCCCAAGCGACGAGCAGTTGGAGAGCGATCACCTGGCTGAGGATCGCATCCAACAGGTTTTCGCTGGGAAGCTCGAGAAGCAGGGTACGCTCGCCGGGGAATTCACCACCCCTGGCCAAGACGAGGCTCCTGGCGCCGAGGGACTCCCATTCCCCCGTCAACTCCCTGGCGCGGGACTCGGCCTCGTCGTCCGCCGCCAACACGATGATCCGCGTCGCCCGGTCCGCCACGAACGCCTCGAGATGATTGAATTCCTCCAGGCATTGGGCAGTTGCCGGCACGGCGAACTCGAGCATCTTGGCGGCGCCATAGCACGCTGTGGGCCAGTGTGGACCGCTGCCCAGCACCACGACCTGCTCACCGCCCGCAAAGAACTCCTGCGCCAGCTCACGCGCCGGATCATCGAGCACGCCGACGAGCTGCCGCACGCGCTCAGGAATCCAGGCGAACTCGGCTCCTGTCTCCTTCAACGCGGCGGCCAGCATGAGCTCCACGACGAGGACGGCCGTGAAGGTCTGGGTCTGGGCAATGATGTGGTGGTAGCCGGCGTAGGACTTGTTCGCCAGCAGCTCGGTTGGTGTCGTCTCGAGGATCAGCGTTTCGTCGAGGGCGTCGTCGAGAGGCGAACCCGGATTGTCGGTGATGCCCAGTACTTGCGCACCGGCTCGGCGGGCCAGCAGAGCGGCTTCGAGGGTTCGGGGCGTGCGCCCCGAAACGCTCGCGCAGACCACGAGATCACCGGCCGCGAGCTGGCGATACATCCAGCGCAGATCCATCGATCGCCAGGCCCGAACCGAAAGTCCCCAGAGAGGTCTCGCCAGGGCCTCCACCTGGGATGCGGCAAAGTACATGTCACCGCATCCGACCAGATGGAGGTCCTTGCCAGCGCAACTCCCGCATTTCTCGTCGATCTCGGCCTGCCAGCGGGGCAAGAGGCGACCGAGAAGCTCCCCTTGCTCGCGGATTTCCGCCAGCATGCCCGATTCGCTTTGTCGGCTGCTCACGAGAGGGACCTCAGCGCAGGCTCTTCACCCAGGAGGGGTCTTTGAACCAGACGGCCTTCGCCTTGTCGAGCGCCCCGGTCTCCGACAGCGCGCTGAAATAGGTGCGCAACAGGTTCGCGAGCTTGGGTTCGTCCAAGGGCACCGCGATTCCCATCGGCTCGAGCGTGAAGGTCGCGGTGGACGCAATGAGGCCCTCGTCGGGGTACCGCAGCACGGCGAAGAAGCAGGTCTCGCGGTCCGCCACCAGGGCATCGGCGTCACCGGTCAGGACCTTCCGAACCGCCTCGTCGAGTCCGGCCGTGAGCACCAGCTTCGCGTTGGAGAAGGAGCTGCGGGCGAACTCCTCGCTGGTAGAGCCACGCAGCGCGGCGATGCGCAGTCCCGGCTTGTCCAGATCCTCGGGAATCTCGATGGCGGCGAGCTCCTCGAACCGGGTCAGCAGGGTCTTGCCCGAGGTGAAGTACGGGCCGATGAAGGTGACGCGCTCGACGCGCCGCGGGGTGATCGTCATTCCCGACATCACCACGTCCACATCTCCTTCGTCGAGGGCGTCGAGGAGCTGGTCGAAGTCGCGCTGCACGAAACGCGCCTCGACACCCATGCTGCGGGCGAGGACGCGCATCAGCGCTACATCCAGTCCGAGGAATTCGCCATCGCGAGACATCATGGTGAGTGGCGGCTGCTCTCCGGTCATTCCCACCCGGATCACGCCGCTCTCGACGATGCGGGTCAGTGCCCCCGGCGACTTCCCGCCGGAGGACGCACAACCGGAGAGAAGGAGCGGAAGGAGCAGTGCCCAGCAGAGGATCCGGATCCCGCAAAGCGCGTCGGCTCTTCTCGATGTCACGATGTTCCTCCACCTCGGGTATGGGCGGAACTCCCCCGCCCTCACTCCACGTTCTCCATCGAGCGCGTCGCGATCACGTCGAGACCCGCCTCGCCCAGCAGCCCCTCGAGCAGCACCTGCCCGGCCTCGACCGGCGCCCCGCAGCAGATCTCGTGGATCACGCGCGCGGCCTCCATGACCCGGTGCTTGGGAACCTGCCCGGTGGTCTTCACGGGAAGACGCCCCCACACCGCACCGGAGATCGCCACCGTCGTAGCGAGGCTACGCCGCGGATCCGAGAACTCCTGCTTTGCGTACTTCGCGCCCCGTTTGCAGTCGTTCCCCGCGACCTCGATGATCTCGTCGCCTTCGTGCTCGAGTTCGAGGGGACACCCAATCGGGCAGCCGACACACACGAACTTCTCGGTTTCAGGCATCGCCTTCCTCACCCCGTTCGAGCGGAACCAGGTCGATGCGCAGGGAGTCGCCGTGGAACCGGTCCAGGAGATCCGGGCGGACCTTCAAGCTGATCATCTCCGCGGGAAACACATAGCGCAGCTTCTTCTCCCGGAGGTCGCCGACCCGGAGCTTGCACTTCTTCATCGGATCCCGGCAGCGCATGTATACGGTGTGTTCGCGCCCGGGGCTGAGCGAGTGCGGCACGCAGTAGCGCAGGTTGTCACCGGGAACCAGGCTGATGTTGTCGGTGGGTCGCTTGATCCCCTGTGCCCACTCGCCGGCAAACTGCCCGGCCAGCAGGGCCTCGCGCGTCACGAAGTCGGCCAGATCGTGTACGTGGACCACGTTGCCGCAGGCGAACATCCCCGGCATGCTGGTCTCCATGGTGCTCGATACCCACGGGCCACCGGTGTTCACTTCGTCGAGTCGAATCCCCAGGTTGCGCGACAGCTCGTTCTCGGGAATCAGGCCGATGGAGATGAGCAGCGTGTCGCAATCGACCTCCCATGCGCGTTTCATGATCGGTGCCATGTCGTCGCCCACAGGTGCCACGGTGATCCGTTCCACGCGGTCGCGGCCATCGATGTTCACGACTGTCGTCGAAAGGTGCAGCGGAATGCCGAAGTCGTCCAGACACTGCACCACGTTGCGGGTGAGCCCGTTCGAGTACGGCATGATCTCGAAGACGCCGACGACGTCACAACCCTCCAGGATGAGTCGCCGCGCCATGATGAGCCCGATGTCCCCCGAACCCAGTATGGCGATGCGCTTGCCCGGAAGGTATCCCATCATGTTGACGAGCTTCTGCGCAAAGCCGGCGGTGAACACGCCCGACGGTCGGCTTCCGGGAATGCGAATCGCTCCTCGCGTGCGCTCGCGGCAACCCATGGCCAGGACTACCGACCGGGTCTCGAGGGTGAGGATGCCCCGCCTCTCGTTCATCACCCGAACCGCTTTGCGACCGCTCGAATCGACGGTCACGCCGGACACGTAGCTGTCAGTGACGAGGTCGATGTCCTGATCGATGGCTTTCGCCAGGAACCGCTCCGCGTACTCCGGTCCGGTGAGCTCTTCGCGGAAGTAGTGGATCCCGAAACCGGAATGGATGCACTGGAGCAGGATCCCGCCGATTTCCGGCTCGCGGTCCAGGATCAGGATGCGCTCCGCGCCCGAGTCGCGCGCACCGAGCGCCGCGCCCATGCCGGCGGGCCCACCGCCGACCACGACCACGTCGTACTTCCCCTCCGCTCGCCCTAGCACGACTTCTCCTCGCTCTCGTTGCCGCGAGGGTGCTGCTCGTTGATCATCTCTGCGACGACCCAGGACCCGCCACCGCGCTTGGTGATCGCGTGGATGGGCACGCCGCTCCTCTCGGCCAGGAGCTTCATGCAGCGCGAGGTGCAGAAGCCTCCCTGGCAGCGCCCCATGCCCGCCCGGGTTCGGAACTTGATGCCATCCAAGGTGCGCGCACCGCGGTCGATCGCGTCTTGGACCTCCGCTTCGGTGACGAGTTCGCACCGGCAGACCACCCGCGCGAACAGCGGGTTCTCGCCGACGAGGCGCTCTCGCTCATCGGGGTCCGCGGCCGAGAAGCGCGGTGCACAAGGCACGTGTGTCCGGAAGTCCGTCTTCTCCTCCAGGACCAACCCCTCCTCCTTCAGGATGTCGCGCACGTACTCGGCAATGGCCGGCGAAGCGGTGAGTCCCGGGGATTGAATGCCTGCCACGTTGATGAATCCCTTCACCTCGGTGGGGCCAATGATGAAATCGTTCGTATCGCTCACCGCGCGCAGGCCGGCAAACTCCGCGATGGTGTCGCGCGGGCTGATCGCGGGGCAGATCCGGCGGACGAAGTCGAACACCTTGCCGGCCCCGGCCTCGGTGGTCGAAACATCGTAGCGATCCTCGGTGTCCTCGGCGGTAGGACCGACCATGATGGTGCCGTCGAAGGTGGGGATGATGAGTGTGCCCTTGGTCGTGGGGCTCGGCACCGGGAAGATGAGACGTCGGACCAGTCCCTGCAGCCGCTTGTCGAGCATGTACTCCTCGCCCTTGCGCGGGTGGATGCGAAACGCATCCGCGCCGGCCATTTCCGCGATCTCATCCGAGAAGATACCCGCGCTGTTGACGACGAAGCGGGCGGAAAATGGTCCCTTGGGCGTGTGTAAGGTGAGTGCGTCCGGCCCGACATCGAGCTTCTCGACCGGCGCATCGACCACCAGCTTCACGCCGTTGCCCACGGCGTGTTCGATCAGCGCGAACGCGAACTCGTATGGGTTGATGACCCCCGCAGTCGGCGCGTGGAGAGCGCCCAGCAGCGCCTTGGAGAGGTTCGGCTCTTCGCGGCGAAGGCGCTCGCGATCCCAGATCTCGAGCCCCGGCACCCCCTTCTTCCTGCCCTGCTCCTTCAGCCCATCGAGAACCGGAAGATCCTCCTTCCCCTGCGCCACGACCAGCTCGCCGATCCGGCGAAAGCCGAAGCTGAGCTCCCGGTGGAGGGCGTCGAAGAGCTCGTTGCCGCGCACGGCGAGCCGCCCCTTGAGGGTGTCCGGCGGGCTGTGGTGCCCGGCGTGGATGATGCCGCTGTTCGTCTTGGTGGTGCCGAAGCCGACCTCGGCGCACTTCTCCAATAGTGCGATTCGAAGCTCGTAGCGAGACAGCTCGCGTGCGATGGCGCAGCCGACTACGCCACCGCCGATGATCGCGACGTCATACATGGACACTCCCTTTGGGCCGAGTCGCTAGGATTCCACTCCCGGGCGGAAACGTCTACCGCGGCTCCTGATATGGTGTAGCTTCAACGCACCCGCAAGAGGAGGGCCACCGATGGCCTGGTCCCGATCGCCTCGAGCCTTTCTCGCGCTGCTCGCCCTCGTGGCAATGACCGCCGCGCGCGGCGGCACCGCGCCTCCGAGCGTGGATACCACTTCCGGCCGCGCCCTGCGGTCCGGCGACGTCGCCGGCTTCACGGGACCCTACGGCAGCCACGTCTGGAGCGGGATTCCCTACGCGGCTCCGCCCGTCGGCCGACTGCGCTGGCAAGCGCCCCAGCCGCCACCGCGCTGGGAGGGCGTGCGCGAGGCCCTGGCCACGGGAAACGCCTGTCCCCAGTTCGCGAGCCCCTTCGCGGGCGAGGGTCGCGGCGCGAAAGGCATCGTCGGCGACGAGGACTGCCTCTACCTCGACGTCTACGCGCCCAGAGCAGAGGCCGGCGAAGTGGCCGGCGGCGGACGCGGACTCCCGGTCATGCTCTGGATCCACGGCGGCGGCAACTCGATCGGCCGCGCTGGCTTCTACGACGGCGGCAACCTGGCGGCCACCCACGACGTCGTGGTGGTGGCGATCCAATACCGGCTCGGGCCCTTCGGCTGGCTCCGGCACGCGGCGCTCCGCGGTGAGGGCGCGAGCGCTGCCGAACGCTCGGGCAACTTCGGCACCCTCGACACCATCCGCGCCCTCGAGTGGGTGCAGGAGAACATCGCTGCCTTCGGCGGCGACCCGGACAATGTCACCCTCTTCGGAGAGTCCGCGGGCGCGAGGAATGTCCTCAGCCTCTTGCTCTCTCCCCTCGCGCAGGGCCTCTTCGACCGCGCCGTCATGCAGAGTGGCGGTATGGGCGGCTCGACCGTCGAGGAGGCCGAAGGCTTCGCCGACGCTGCTCAGCCGGGACATCCCTACAGCTCCAGCGAGATCCTTGCGAAGCTCCTGGTGCAGGACGGCGCGGTGCCGGACCACGCGGCTGCCCGGACACGCATCGCCTCCATGAGCGCGGCCGAGCTGGAGAGCTTGCTGCGAGGCAAGAGCCACCAGGAGATCCTGTCGGCATATGTCGAGGACCCGTCCTCGCCCCCCGGCATGCTGAGCTTCCCTCAGGTATTCCGCGATGGGTGGGTGCTGCCGCGGGAGCGACCCATCGCGCGCCTGGCGCGGGGCGCGTACAACCAGGTGCCGGTCATCCTGGGAACCAACCGCGACGAGAACAAGCTCTTCATGGCCTTCGACCCCACCCTCGCCCGCTGGCGCTTCGGACTCTTCCCGATACCCCTCGACGAGAACCGCTACCGGGCCCAGTCCCATCACCAAGCCAACGCCTGGAAGGCGCGTTCGGTGGATGAACCCGCCGCCCTGATGCGCGCGGCGCAGGGTCCGAGTGTCTACGCCTACCGCTGGGACTGGGACGAGGAGCGCAGCCTCCCCCTCCTCTACGACGGCGCGAAGATGCTCGGCGCCAGCCACGGCTTCGAAATCCCCTTCGTCTTCGGCCATTGGGACCTGGGACCCGACACGAGGCTCATCTTCGGAGGGGGAAGCCGCGAGGGGCGCGAGACACTTTCGGGGCAGATGATGTCCTACTGGGCCGAGTTTGCCCACAGCGGCTCGCCCGGCCGGGGGCGCGCGGGTGACCTGCTCGAGTGGCCAGCCTGGGACGACGCCAGCGCGGAGGCGCCCAAGTACATCGTATTCGACACCCCCGCCGACGGCGGGCTTCGCCTGGCGTCGGAGACGTTCACCGTCGATCGGGTCGTCGCAGACCTGATGGTGGACCCGCGTCTCGCGAGCGCTCGCGACCGCTGCGCGGTGGCGCAAAACCTGACGGAGTGGCGCTACCTGAGCCCCGAGAAGTACGCAGCGATCGAGATCTGCGGCAGCTACGCCTTCGACGCCTACCCGTGGCCCGACGCGGCGACGGAGGAGTGAGTTCGAAGCAGCGAGGCCGTTTCTCGCCGCCACCGAGTCGTCTCGATCGAGGCGCTTGACGTCCCGGCCGAAATTGTACAGAATAGTCCGTACGATTATGCCGCCTCGCCGCTACCGGACCAGCCGTGTGAGTCGCGAGCGGATCCTCGAGGCCGCAACGGAGCTCTTCGCCCAGCAGGGCTATGCCGGGACCGGCGTGGACCAGCTGGCGGCCCGTTCGGGGATTGCCAAGACGGCGATCTACTACCACTTCGGCAACAAGGCAGGCCTTCTGGCAGCCGCGCTGGAGCGGGCGTCGAGTACCTGGATCGAGGGCATCGCGCAGGCATCGCGGGAGGGCGGAGATTGGCCGGCCCGGCTCGATCGAGCGCTCGCCGGCATGCGCAGCCTCCTCGAGGAGAAACCCTGGATCTTCAAGCTCATGCAGATCCTGGCCCTCGAGGTGGCGGAGGAGAAGCCGGAGATTCGAGAGATCCTGCAGTCGATCCTGCGCCGGGCGCGCGAGGCGATCGTGGCCGGGATGCGCGACGCCCTGGAAGTGGAGGTTCCGGACGCGGAGGGAGTCGCAAGGGTGATTCTCGGCTCGCTCGACGGCATCTCCATGAACCTCCAGATCGATCCGGAGACGATCTCGCTGGACGAGGCGTTTCTCGAGCTTCGCCGCATCACCACCTTCGCGGTGGCGATACGGCTCAATCCCGACCTCGCGCGCTGGTTCGACGAGCCCCCAGTCGACTACCGCCTGCCGAGCCTGGAGGGGGGCTTGCAGGAGACCTGAGAACCCGACCCACGACGATGGACCCGGTTCCGACCCCGATGCGTAAACTCCCGGACGACGAGCGCCAGGCGCTGCTCGTCCCAGCACAGTCTTTCGGAGGTGCCCCATGACCGTCGGTGATCGACAGGCGACCCACCAGATTGCGTGGGTGTTCGATCTGAACAAGTGCTCCGGCTGCCAGACCTGCTCGGTGGCCTGCAAGGTCCACTGGACACTGGATGGCGAGACCGAACCCATGTGGTGGTGCACGGTCAACACCCAGCCCGGACGCGGGACGCCTCGCGACTACGAGGAGATGGGCGGGGGATTCGACGGCGCCGGAAAGCCGGTGCTGGGGCACCTGCCCACCCCGGAGGAGTTCGGGGGTGCCTGGGACTTCAACTGGAAGGAGGTCTATTTCGGCGGGAAGGGACGGGAGGTGTTCCTGGAGCCGTCGAACGGCCAGCCGACCTGGGGGATGAACTGGGACGAGGACCAGGGGGGCGGCGAGTATCCGAACGCGTATTTCTTCTACCTCCCGCGCATCTGCAACCACTGCAGCCGGCCTGCGTGTCTGGAGGCGTGCTCGCACGGGGCGATCTACAAGCGGGAGGTGGACGGGTTGGTGTTGCGCGACGAGGCGCTCTGCCAGGGTGACCGGGACTGCATGAGGGCCTGTCCGTACAAGAAGATCTACTTCAACCAGGAGCGCCGGGTGGCACAGCACTGCATCGGGTGCTTTCCGCGTCTGGAGAAGGGGGTGGCGCCGGCCTGTGTGAGGCAGTGTCCGGGGCGCGGGGTCTTCGTGGGGTTCATCGACGACGAGGACTCGGCGGTGTACAAGCTGGTGCGGCAGTGGCGCGTGGCGTTGCCGCTGCATCCGGAGTGGAATACCGAGCCGAACGTCTTCTACGTCCCGCCGCTCTCGCCCTACAAGCTGCGGGAGGACGACTCGGTCGACGAGTCGGTGCGGCGGTTGCCAGATGCGTATCTCGAGTCGCTCTTCGGTCCCGACGCTGGGGAGGCCCGGAGAACGCTGGAGGATCATCTGGCGCGGCGCCGGCGCGGGGAGTCTTCGGAGCTTCTGGACACGCTGATCGCCTACGACTGGAAGGAGCTGCTCGGCCCCTTCACCGCCGATCCGGCCGAGATCGTGTGGGGCTAGTCAACCAGATCCCAGAGCAATCCCAGAGGGAGAACGCCATGGATTCGACGACCCTGATCGAGGCCTACCGGAAAGCCCGCAAGTCCTCTCCCGCCGCGGCTTCCGAAGATCGCTACCGCGAGCAGTGGCGCTGGGACAAGACCGCCCGGGCGACGCACTGTGTCGACTGCTATCCGGGCAACTGCCCGATGCACGTCTACGTCCGCGACGGCCAGGTGGTGCGCGAGGAGCAGGCCGGCGACCTGCCCGTGATCGAGCGCGGGGTGCCCGACGCCAACCCGATGGGCTGCCAGAAGGGCGCCTGCTGGAGCCAGACGCTGAACGGCGAGGATCGGATCTGCCAACCGCTGCGCCGGGTGGGCGAGCGGGGCGAGGGCCGCTGGGAGGAGATCAGCTGGGACGACGCGCTCACCGAGCTGGCCGACGCGATGCTCGATGCGATTCAGGACAAGGGACCCGAGTCGATCGTGGGCGTGCAGGGAGCCGAGGCAGCCACCTGGGGCATCATCGGCTCCGGTCGCCTCCTGAACATGCTCGGAGGCATCGTCACCGACGTGAACGCCGAGATCAACGACTTCAGTCCAGGGATCTACCTGACGCTCGGCAAGTTCAACGTCTGCAGCAGCCTGGACGACTGGTTCCACGCCGAGCTGATCCTGATCTTCCAGTGCAACCCCACCTACACGGTGAATGCTTCACAGCACTACCTCCTGGAGTCCCGCTACAACGGGGGGGAGTTCGTGATGTTCGCGCCCGATTGCAGCCCCTCCACCCAGTACGCCGACTACCACCTGCCGGTTCGGCCCGGCACCGATGCCGCCTGGGCGCTGGCGATGTGCAAGGTCATCATCGACGAGGGGATCTACGACTCGCTCTTCGTCAAGGACCAGACGGATCTGCCCCTGCTGGTCCGCACCGACACCCGGTGCTTCCTGCGGGCCGAGGACCTGGAGGAGGGAGGCAGCTCCGAGCAGTTCTACTTCTTCGACGAGCGGACCCGTCAAGTGGTGGAGGCTCGCCGCGACACGCTGGCTCTGGGCGACATCGACCCGGCCCTCGAGGGCAGCTACCCGGTGACGCTGCGGGGCGGAGAGCAGGTAACCGTGACCCCGGTCTTTGCGGTGCTCCGGAAGCACTTGGAGAGCTTCACACCGGAGCGCGCCCACGAGATCTGCGGGGTGCATCCCGACGCGATTCGATCCATCGCGCGCAAGGTGGCGACCAAGCGGACCTACGTGATCGGGGGAGGGACCTCCTTCAAGTACTACCACGGCGATCTGATGGTCCGCGCCAGCATGCTGCTCCTGGCCCTCACCGGTAACTGGGGGCGCAAGGGATCGGGCAACGGGGCCTGGTCGACGGGGATGTTCGACGGGCTCATGACCCTGGGCCGAAAGGGAGGCGCCGGCGCGGAACGCACCAAGGCGTTCCTGGACCTCCAGCAGGCGGCGCGTGCGGCCATCAGTGAGGAGGATCCCACCCTCAGCGACGAAATGGTGCGCATCGAGATGGCCGCGCGAATGGGGTGGGCCGCCGGGCTGACCCCGCCGGCCTTCTTCTGGTACCGCCACTGCGGCTACCGGGAGAACTGGAACCGCGCCGGCTGGAACGACCCGACCATGAAGCGCTCCTTCGACGAGTACATGGAGGAGGCAATGGAGAAGGGCTGGTGGTCTGGCGTCGACCGTCCCTCCGAAGACACGCCGCCCCGGGTCCTCTTCAACTGGGGCGGCAACACGCTGCGGCGGATGCGAGGCGGCCAGAACCAGCTGCTCGAACACCTCTGGCCCAAGCTCGACAAGGTCGTGACGTTGGACTGGAGGATGAGCACCACCTGCATGTTCTCCGACCTGGTCCTGCCCGTGACCAACCAGTACGAGTCGCCGAACTTCGCCATTCCCAGCCCCCATACCCTGCTCCTCAACTACTGCGATCAGGCGGTGAAGCCGGCCGGTGAGGCCAAGAACGAGTGGGAGATCAGTCTGCTGATCGCCCGCAAGCTGGCCGAGCGGGCCAAGGCCCGCGGGATGGAGTCCTACGTAGACCGCGCGGGAATGACCAAGCGCCTGGAGGACCTGCCCGACGAATACACGCTGGGCGGCGAGGTCGTGACCGATGAGCAGGCCTGCGAGGAGATGCTCCGGGACACGGTCCAGATCGGAACCATCCCGGAGGGCACCGACCTCGCCAAGATGCGCGAGCAGGGCCACGTGCGCTTCCTCGACTGGGGGATCACGCCGTTCGGTGTCAACATGGCCAGCGATCTCCGCCCCGACGAGACCATGAACCACTGCCGCTGGCACCGGGAGAAGAAGCTCCCCTATCCGACCCTCACGCGACGGGCGCAGTTCTACATCGACCACCCCTGGTTCCTGGAGGCGGGCGAGGAGCTTCCGACTCACAAGGAGAATCCCAAGATGGGGGGCGATCACCCCTTCCAGATGACCAGTGGACACAACCGCTGGAGCATCCACTCGATGCACACCAGCAACCGTCTCCTGCTCCACACCCATCGGGGGCGGCCGCATGCGCTCGTCAACACCGACGACGCCCGGGAGAGGGGCATCGAGGACGGAGACGAGATGCGGGTGTGGAACGACATGGGCGAGTTCTTCGTCCCCGCCAAGGTGGCGCCCAACGTCCAGCCCGGTCAGGTGATCGTGTACAACGGCTGGGAGCCCTACATGTTCCGGGGCTGGAAGGGTCCGATGGACGTGGAGCCGGGGATGGTGAAGTGGCTGCACCTGGCGGGGGGCTACGGGCACCTGCGCTACTGGCCGCTGCAGTGGCAGCCGGTCCCCGTCGACCGGGCGGTCCGGATCGACATCGAGAAGGCGACCTGACGCCGGAGAGCCCTTCGGATCAGGCCAGTCCCCCGGTCTCTGGTATGCTATCCCCAAGGCGGAGCGCCGCGCGACCGGTGTCCCTAGTGCCAGGACAGGGGGAAGACTTGAAGTGGTAGACCTTCCTTACCAACTACTCGAACAAGTCGGGTTCACACATCCTTTGCATCCCGCTATCACGCATCTACCCATGGGAATGGCGATGGGCGCCTTCCTGTTTGCCATCGCGTCACTGCGATGGGCCGTTCTCGCGGGAACTGCCCGGCACTGTGCCGTGTTGGGGCTGATCTTCGTGCCTCCCACGATCATTGCCGGAATACTGGACTGGCAACACTACTATGACGGAGACTGGTCCGGTCTCTTCATCACCAAGTTCGCCCTGGCGATCCTCCTCCCTCTCCTGCTTCTCGCCGCGCTGGCAGCGGGCAGCGGCGAACGCAGCGATTCCAGACTGCCCATTGTGCTATACGCTCTGTGTCTCCTCACTGCCGTGGGATTGGGGTTCATAGGCGGTGAGATCGGTTACGGATGAGACCGCTCTCCAGTCCCGGAGAAGAGAAGGTCTCAACCCGAGCAATGTTTCGACGGCTGATTCCTTCCGTGAAAGGCCCGAGATCGATGCGTAGACGAACGTTTGCGACCCCTCTGACTCTCTTCGTCCTGCTCCTGACCGCTCTCTGCTCAGGCTGTGGGCAAGAAGCCCCCGAGGCGCCGGCCAAGAAAGAGATGCTGTCCCAGGAAGAGCTCGGCGACTACAGCCTGGGACTTGCGGTAAGAAAAATGCGCTTTCTCTGGACGCTGCAGCAAGACAGTATCGACATCAAGCTGGTGGCGCCTACCAAGGGATGGGTCGGCATTGGATTCAATCCGGAGACGCCCGAGAACATGAAGGGTGCGAGCTTCATCATCGGCTACGTCAAAGGGGGAGAGGCCCAAGCCTTCGATCACTTCGGAATCACCGAGAACAAACACAAGGACGATGAGAAGCTCGATGGAAACACCGATTTCTCCAATCTCTCCGGCTCCGAACAGGATGGCCGGACGGTGTTGGAGTTCACCGTCCCGCTGGACTCGGGCGATCCCAAAGACAGACCGCTGAACCTCGAGGAGAACATCGTCCTGCTGGCCTACGGCAGAAGCGACAGCGTCGTCCTCAAACACAGGTTCAGGGCGCTCTTGAGGGTGAATCTCTCCACGGGCGAACACAGCGTCCTGATCATGAAGTAGACTCGGCGAAAACCCCACGTCTCCAGGTGACCCCATCATGCGGTGTGTAAACGTCGTCTTCTTTGCCTTCCTGATTCTGCTTCCCGCCCACGGCCTGGCCACGGCCGGAGAAACGGCGGCTGATTCCTCGCAGCAATCGGGCGCTCCCACCGGCGCCCTCATGAATCAAGCCCATGATCACGAGGCCCTGGAGGAGGCATCCAAACGCGAGACAGAGGTGGGTGTAGACGAGCGCCTCGGGGAGGGGATCCCGCTGGACGTCGTCTTCGTCGACGAGCAGGGTCAGCAGCTGCCGATCGGCGCGGTGATCACCAAACCCACACTGGTGCTGCCCGTCTTCTATTCCTGCGCCGTCACCTGCCCGATCATGCTCGCAAACCTCGCCCAGGCCATCAATCAGGTCCCTCTGGAGATGGGGAAGGACTACGGCGTGGTGGCGTTCAGCTTCGATGAGAAGGATGGACCGGACCTCGCGCTCACAGCGAAGGGCAATTTCACGAAGATCCTGAAGAAGGGCTTGCCGCGGGAAGAATGGAGATTCCTGACCGGCGAGAAGGAGAACATCCTTTCTCTCACCGACGCGATGGGCTTCAAATTCAAGAGAGCCGGCGAGCACATGTTCATCCACCCGAATGTCCTGATCGCCCTGGCTCCGGATGGAACCATCATCCGGTACCTGTACGGGCCTCGTTTTCTGCCTTTCGACATCGGTATGGCGCTCACCGAGGCTGCGAAGGGTACGCCCGGCCTGTCGATCAGAAAGCTGCTCACCTACTGTTTCGATTACGACCCGGAGAGTAGAAGCTACATCGTGAGATCATTCAGGCTCGTGGCTCTCGCCATCATGGTCTTGCTCGGAGTCTTCTTCTTCGTCGTCGTCAGAAGAAAGCAGAGTCCGTCTTAGAAGAGACCGGCGAAGGATGACCACATGGCCGCCGTGACCTCCTTCCTAGAAGGCACCTCATCGGATAGATACAGCGCCGTATGGGCCTGGCTCACGACCACGGACCACAAGCGGATCGGCCTCCTGTACATGTTTGTCGTTCTGTTCTGGTTCTGTGTCGCCGTGGTACTCGGTCTGCTCCTCCGCGTGGAGCTCGCCTCCATTGGCGAAACGATCATGGAGGCGCAGACCTACAACGCCGTATTCACGTTACACGGCGTCATCATGGTCTTCCTCTTCCTGATCCCGGCCATGCCGGCCATTTTCGGCAACTTCCTGCTGCCGATACAGATCGGCGCCGACGACGTCTTCTTTCCGAAGTTGAACCTGTTCTCCTGGTATCTCTACGTCACAGGCGGCATCCTCGCAATCGCCTCCTTGTTCATCAAGGGCCCTCCGGATACCGGCTGGACCTTCTACGTCCCGTTCAGCGTATCCACCCAGACCGGCGTGTCGGTGACGGTGTTTGCCGTCTTCATCCTCGGCATGTCCTCCATGCTGACGGGACTGAACTTCATCACAACGGTCCATCGACTCCGCGCCAGGCAGATGGGATGGTTCCAGATCCCGCTCTTTACCTGGTCGATATACGCCACCGCCTGGGTGCAGCTGCTGGCGACGCCGATCGTGGCGATCACGCTGGTCGTCGTGGCTCTGGAGAGGATCTTCGGTGTCGGGCTGTTCGACCCGGAAAGAGGGGGCGATCCCCTCCTGTACCAGCATCTCTTCTGGATGTATTCACACCCCGCCGTCTACATCATGATACTTCCCGGGATGGGGATCATCTCGGAGATCATCCCGGTCTTCTCCCGGAAATCGATATTCGGATACAAGGCGATCGTCGCGTCCTCCATGGCCATCGCCATTTCCGGATCTCTGGTATGGGCGCACCATATGTTCACCAGCGGCATGAGCGACGTGGCCGTCTTCGTGTTCTCGTTGCTCACCTTCATCGTGGCCGTGCCGAGCGGGGTCAAGGTGTTCAGCTGGGTTTCGACCATGTACAAGGGGTCGGTGCAGATGGCGCCGCCCCTCTTGTTCGCGCTCTGTTTCGTCTACCTCTTCTCCGTAGGGGGGCTGACCGGCCTCGTGTTGGGCTCGGCGGGGACGAACGTGCACGTCCACGACACCTATTTCGTCGTGGCTCATTTCCATTTCGTGATGTTCGGAGGCGCCGGCTTCGCCTTCTTCGGGGGTCTGCACTTCTGGTGGCCCAAGATGTTCGGGCGCTTGTACGATTTCAGAAAGGCCTATATCGCCACGATCCTGCTGACCGTCGGGTTCGTGATCCACTACATGCCCATGTTCGTGCTGGGATTGCAGGGCATGCCGCGGCGCTATTACGATTATCTGCCGCAATTCGAGGCGGGCAATTTCATCGCCGGCTTCGGCGCGTATCTCATGGTCGCCGCGATTGCCTTGATGTTCTACAACCTCTTCGCCAGCTTGAGAAAAGGCGAGCGCGCGCCCGCAGACCCGTGGGGGGGAACGACGCTGGAGTGGTCGCTTCCCTCCCCGCCTCCTTCGCACAACTTCGCGACCCCGCCTTCGATCAGAGACTATCCATATGATTTTACGGACGTCGTAAAGAACGCTCGGAAGAGCTAGAGGCAGTCGGGCCAGTTCGATGGAGCAACAGACTGACACACTCGGCAAGAAAGTCGGCATGTGGCTGTTTCTCTACACCGAGGTCATGCTCTTTGGCGGGCTGTTTGTCATCTACGCGAATTACTACCACCGTTACACAGAGGAGTTCATCGACGGCGGAAAGACGCTGAGCCTCTTCATGGGAACTTTCAACACCGCGCTACTGTTGACCAGCAGCTTCACGGTAGCCGCCTCCATCATCGCGCTCCGCAGAGGCACCAGGAAGGTTGCCATGACATTCCTCGGAGCGGCGATTCTGATGGGATTGGCCTTCCTGGTGAACAAGTACTTCGAGTGGGGCGACAAGTTCGCTCACGGCATCTACCCGGGCTCACCGGAGCTCGCAGACGGCCCCCAGGGACTCACCATCTTCTACGGACTCTATTATACCATTACGGGCCTTCACGGACTCCATGTCGTGATCGGGCTGGTGCTGTTGACTGTCTGCTCGATACTGATCTGGAGGGGTCGGATACACCAGGGCAAGGACATCGTCCTCGAGAACTCGGGCCTGTACTGGCATCTCGTCGATCTCATCTGGATCTTCATCTTTCCCCTGTTCTACCTCATCTTGTGACGGGACGGGCAACGAGATCGGCAATCGCAATAGCGGAATCAAGCATGGCGGAATCGCACCATCACCACATTCAACCTTATACCCACGTAGTCGCGGTGCTCGTGGGGCTGTTGGCCCTCACCGGCGTGACGGTAGCGGTCTCGCGAATCGAGCTGGGGGCGCTGAACATCTGGATCGCGATCCTGATCGCCTCCGTGAAGTCGTCACTCGTCTTGCTGTTCTTCATGCACTTGAAATACGAGAGCCGGTTCATCAGGATCACCTTCCTCGTCACCATCTTCACCCTCGCAGTACTCATCGGCTTCCTGTTCTGGGACATCTCCTTCCGGTGAACGCGATATGAATGGAATCACAGACTCTGTGGCTCGGGTCGATGCGGTGTTCCTCTATATCCTGGGAATCTCGCTGGTCCTTCTCGTATTCGTCACCGTCCTGATGATCTACTTCGCGATACGCTACCGGCGAAGCAAGAATCCGGAGCCCTCGGATATCAGGGGCAACTGGCCGCTGGAAACTGCCTGGACCGCGATACCCACGATCCTCGTGCTTTCGATGTTCTACTTCGGCTGGCAGTCCTATCTCGGCCTCAGGAACGTTCCGGAGGGCGCGATCGAGATCAGCGTCATCGGTCAGCAATTCTCGTGGATTTTCATCTACCCGAACGAGAAAGTGGCTGAGAACGAGTTGGTCGTTCCGCAGGGAAAGCCGGTCAAGCTGAACGTCACCTCCGAAGACGTCAACCATAGTCTCTTCATCCCGGCATTCCGAATCAAGATGGATGCGGTAGCCGGCCTGGAGTCCTACACCTGGTTCTTCGCCGATGAAATCGGACAATATAACGTCCTCTGCGCCGAGTACTGCGGAGTAGAACACTCCGGGATGATCGCCGTCTTGAGAATCGTCCCCGATTCGGAGTACCGCGCCTGGCTCACCGAGGACGAGTAGAGGAATCCGGAAGAAGGCTCGAGCGTGGCACCCAGAGTAGAGACAGTCGAGACATTGGATTCGCAAGTTCCGCCTTGGGAACGCGCCGGCGGCGTTGTGAAGCACATCGGCCTCGCCAAACTCCCACTCTGTCACTTGATGACCGCTTCGGCCTTCACTGCGTACGTGGTTCGCAGGCCCGCTTTGGAGCTGGCCGCGCTCGAAGCGGTCTTCTGCCTGTTCTTGCTGTGTCTGGGCGCGGCGACGCTGAACAACTACCAGGACCGGGATATCGACAAGCGACTGCGGCGAACCCGAAGACGGGCGCTGCCCTTGGGGGAGGTCAGCACGCAGGCGGCCCTGGTACAGGCTGCGCTGCTGATTTTCTCCGGAACGCTTGGGCTGTTCTTCGTCGGCGAGTCGTTGGCGCTTCCGCTCACCGGGTTGATCGCGGTCTTCTTCTACAACGCCGTCTACACGCCTCTCAAGAGAAGGACCGTCCTGGCGATCATTCCCGGCGCCGTGTGCGGCTCGCTTCCGGTATTGGTGGGATGGATGGCGGCCGGAGGAGGGCTGGAGTCGCCAAAGCTGTGGATACTGATGGGCGTCTTTGGCGTCTGGCAACTGCCGCACTTCTGGCTCGTCGTCCTGGCGAACCAGGAGGACTACAGGAGCTCCGGCATCCCGAACATGCTGAGGATCCTCTCCCCTGCGCAGCTGAGACAGCTGATCTTCGTCTGGGTGACGGCGTTCGTCGTCCTGACACTCTGCCTGCCACTCTACCAGGTCACCCTGTCCGAGACCGCCGCGTGGGCTCTCTTTGCCAATGCGCTGATACTCGCGTCGCTCTTCGCCCTGTTTCTCCGCCTTCGAGCTGACGCCAGGCGATACAGCAGGTTCTTCCGATGCCTCAATCTGTCGCTCGGCGTCGTCATGAGTGTGATCCTCGTCGACGGGATCCTCCTCTCGTACCTGCGTCAGGTCTGACCCGTCATTCGCCCAGCCAGGGTCAATACGGCGTCGGCGAGGACGTCGGCGCCGAGCGCGATGTCCGCCGCGTGGCTGTCCTCGGCGACGTCGTGACTCCTCCCTCCGATGCTGGGAATGAAGAGCATGCCGGTGGGCAGGTGCCGGCTGAGAGTCATGGCGTCGTGTCCGGCGCCACTCGGCATTCGGATTGCCGGCACGTCTCGACCTCGGGCCGCTCGCTCGATCGCCTCCGCGATCGCCGGATCCATCTCGGCGGGCGGCAGAGCGAGTGGCGGGGTGGCCTGCGCTGCCACCCCTGCGCGGCCGTCCGCGGCGGCGGTCGCGGACTGGATCTCCCCCTCGATGCGGTCCAGCACGGCCACCGATGAATCCCGATACTCGATCAAGACCTCCGCAGAGCCGGGAACCACGTTCCCCACGCCGGGCTCGAACGCAACGTGACCCAGGTTCCAGACGGTGTCGGTTGCGCCCGCCTTCTCCAGCCGCTGCCGCAGGTCGTGGCAGAACTCGATCAGAGCGGCGCCGGCGTCCTTGCGCAGGTGCATCGGTGTGGTACCCGCGTGGTCGGTGCGGCCCGTGAACTGCACGCGGATCCTGCGAATCCCCACGATGCCGGTGACGACGCCGATCCGTTGCGCTTCGGCTTCCAGCCGGGGGCCCTGTTCGATGTGGGCTTCGAGATAGGCGACGTGCCGAGCCAGGTCCAGCTTCGCGAGTGAGCGATCCGCCCAGCCCAGCCCCGCCAGCGCGTCGCCGAGACTCCTTCCCTCCGCGTTCCTTGCGGCGTCCAGCTCCCCTTCGAACAAACCACCGCAGAAAGACCGGCTGCCGACCATTCCCGAGTAGGTCGCTTCCTCGTCGGCAAACGAGATGACGTCGATGCCCACCTCGACCGGCCTGCCCGCCTCGAGCCAGGCCCTCGCGATCTCCAGTCCGTAGAGGACTCCCAGGGCTCCGTCGAGCCATCCGCCCTTCGGCACGGTGTCGGTGTGGGAGCCGATCAGAACCGCTCGGCCGGCATCCCTCATCTGGCCATACACGTTGCCGACCCCGTCGATCCGGGCGTCGAGCCCGGCCTCGCTCATCCTCTGCAGCAGCCACTCGCGAGCGTCCCGGTCCTGGGGCGAGAAGGCGGGTCGGTCCACGCCGATTCCGAGCTTCCCGAAATCGGCGAGCCGATGGAGATCGGCGAGCAGACGCGGATGATCGAGCCTCACGAGGACTCGTGCGTTTTCATGATTCCTCCTCCTCGGAATCACTGGCGTTTCGCCGGTTGGATGGAGGATGGTATCGAAGCCGGGTGACTCGACGACGATCCGACCCGAGACGTTACCGCATCGGCCGAGGCAGAAGACAGTCCGCCTCATCACGCGGGGACCGCCGCAATGGCCCTCGGAGTGGCTTAGACTGGTAGAAGGGCCGAGCCAGGAGGATAGCCCGGATGGCGAGAGTCAACCGTGCCGTCTTCTAGGCTTCGGGACCGGAGGACGAGGGAATGGCGGTCTTTCGAACCAGCTGCAAGATCGGCGCCTGCGAGCCCTTCTGTGGGCTTGCTCTGGAGGTCGAGAACGGCCGAGTCATCTCGGTTCGCCCGGACCACGATCATCCCGTCACGCGGGGCTACGCCTGCATCAAGGGCATGCACGTCGGTGACTACGTCAATGACCCGGAGCGCCTGCTGCACCCCCTCCGCCGGGGCCGGCGCGGTCTCGAGCGGGTCTCCTGGGATGCGGCGCTTCGCGAGATCGGCGCGAAGCTCCGCTCGCTGCGAGATGCCCATGGTCCGCGCTCCATTGCCACCTACTGGGGCAACGCGTCCGATAGCACCGCGATCACCCTCGCCAACACGTTCTGCCACGCGTTCGGCTCTCCAAACTCGTTCAACGTCCTCTCCCTCGAGTACACCGACCGCGGGGCGGTCGCGGAGCGCGTACTCGGGAACGAGAATCTGATCCTGCAGCCCGACGCCGGGCGGGCGCGTTTCGCACTCCTGCTCGGCACGAATCCCCTGGTCACGAACGGGATGACCCTTCTCCAGCGACGGCCACGCATCTCCGCGGACCTGAAGGCCATCCAGCGCAGCGGCGGGAAGGTCGTCGTGGTGGACCCGCGCCGCACGGAGACGGCGAGGGTCGCGGACGAGCACGTCCCGATTCGTCCGGGCACGGATCTCTTTCTACTGGTCGCGATGATCCGTCGAATCCTGGAGAGCGGGCACGCCGACCAGGCTTTTCTCGATCGATACACCACCGGCCATGAGCACTGGATGACCCTCGTCCAGGGACTCGATCCCACGCGCGCGGCGCGCATCACGGATGTCCCGGCGGATCAAATCGCCCGACTCGCGGATGAGTTCGCCGCAGCAGATGGCGCCTTCGTGACCACGCGTGTCGGTGTCCAGACCAGCCCCAACACCACTCTCACGGAATGGGCAGTGATGACCCTCAACGCCATCACCGGAAACATCGACCGTCGCGGTGGCGTCTACTTCAACCCCGGCGCCATCGACGTACCCGCCCTGATCGAGCGTTTCTCCAAACGCCGCAACCCCTCACCATCTCGAATCGGGGGCTATCCCCAGATCTTCGGCGGCCCTCCCGCGCCGGTGCTTTCCGACGACGTTCTCTCGGACGACCCGGACAGGATTCGCGCGCTCGTCGTGGTGGCGGGCAATCCCGTGATCACGTTCCCCAACACGGAGAAGGTGGAACGCGCTCTCCGCAGCCTCGAACTCCTGGTTTGCATCGACATCTATCCGTCCGACACCATCGCGTTCGCCCACTACGCACTCCCGGCCGCGACCCTCTACGAGAAGGGGGGCCTACACTTCCTGACCTCCACGTTCGAGCCCTATCCGTTCCTGGAGTGGCGCTCGAAGATCCTGGAGCCGCGCGGTGAATCGAGGAGCGAGTGGGACATCTTCAGATCGCTCTCGCGCGCTGCTAGGGTTCCATTCTTGAACGATCCCCTGCTGGATCGAATTGCCCGGCTTCTCGACGCGGTGGGCGCCGAGTTCTCCGAGGATTTCCTGTATCGCTTCCTGCTGCTGGGCAAGCCCTCCCCTCGCCGCCTCAAGCGCACGCCGGGAGGGATCAAGGTCGGAGAGATCCGGTTCGGGGAGTTCCTCGACCATGGCCTTCGAACATCCGACGGAAGACTCCGGCTCGCCCCACCGGACTTCGCGAGTGCCCTTCCCGAGGCACTCGCCGAGCCGCCCCTCTCGAGTGAGGATTACCCCTTCCTTCTCGTCTCCGGAGCGCGAAGGCTCGCAGGCTACAACTCCTGGACGCATCACATCTCCCCGCTGGCCGATAAGCTCGGTGGCAACTGGGCCACGCTGAATCCCGTAGACGCCGCGCGGATCGGTGTCGCTGACGGCGGGAAGGTGCGCGTCGAATCGCCGGTTGGAGAACTGGAGATCGAGGCCCGACTCTCCCCCGACATCCGCGAAGGCGTGATCTCGATCCATCAGTTTTTCGGCCACAAGTACGAAACTGGGACCCGCGCGAGTCGCCGCTACCCCGGAGTCAACGTGAATCTCCTTCACGACGACCGAGCGCGGGACCGCTTCTGCGGGATGCCGATCTTCAACGGGACGCCCTGCCGCGTGACCCCCATTTCGAGCCCTCATGCTGCCGAGTGACGTGTTCAGCGCCCGGCAGCTGAATGGAGGCCACGCTAGTCTTCTACTGAAGGGGCGCCTCTTGCAGCGGCGGAGATCGTGGTGTTCCCGCGTTCGTAGTGATTGTCAGTGAAGGTTCTGAAGGGATGCAGGAGAAGAGATGCAGGACTGGCCGCTCTTCACGACCGCGCTGACGCTGACCTTCTTCAACCGCTTCCTGGCCGGAATGATCGTCGCGGGCATCCTGGTGTTTCTCGCCCAGCGGTCGCGACCGGCTCATTCCCTTCGTCTATTAGGGATCGGCTCTGGAGATGAACCGGGCAAGCGTCGCGAAGTAGAGCTCTCGCCCCACCCATCCGATGTCGTTGTGCCCAGCTCCCGGAATGATCACCAGCTCCTTCTCGTCCGTCGTGAGTTGGTCGTGAAACGCGAGTCCATGCTCGAGCGGAA